>Ga0102938_10000618_pt1 | contig 26303 bp, 16 predicted proteins | sample SalPonR2_B_D2_MG_FD_84516 | JGI IMG/M metagenome (GOLD analysis project Ga0102938, IMG submission 84516) | Salt pond soil microbial communities from South San Francisco under conditions of wetland restoration - Salt Pond MetaG R2_B_D2_MG | ecosystem: Environmental > Aquatic > Marine >... | reverse complement strand
TACTTTCCCGACACAAAAAAAATAGAAGAGGCAAATTTAAAAACCATTCGCAAAGAGCTTGGTATGGACCCAAACTACTACGATATTTATATCATAAACAAGCAGGGCATCGTAGTCAATACAACTTTTGAAAAAGACTTGAACCTGAATTTTTTCGACTTCGGTGAAGAGCACAAACAATATCTTTTAAAAATATTTGAAGAGGGAGAATTTGTCAGTGAACGATTTGCAATTGAAGCCTCTACAAAACGATTAAAAAAATTCACCTATCATCCAACGCTGGATAATAACTACATAATTGAATTAGGCTCCTACTCGCCAAAAGCTGATAAGCTCATTAACCGAATTCAGAATATCCTGGAAACCATTGCTGAAAAAGAAGCCAATATCATTTCAGTTGATCTTTTTATAAGTGAAGAAAAACCTTTTTCACTGACCAATAATACCATCAGCTCCCGGGATTCCATAATGTTGAGTAAAACATTCGCATCAAAAGATACCAATACCATTAAAGTGCCAACCGACACTGCGGCACTGTATTACGAATACATATACATGGAAAGGGAAAACACCGACCTGTATAAAAAATCAGTTATAAGGATTGTATCGGATCGGAGTCGCGACAAACAAATTTTATCTAATGAACTTATTAAATCCATAAGCATCTCATTGGTCACCATATTGCTTGTTATCATTATTATTTATTACAAAACCAGAGTAATAACCAGTCCAATTAAGCGCCTTGTAGCAAATGTTAATCGCATTGCCAAAGGTGACCTTACCGACAGGGCCCTTATTGAAGGTAGCAATGAAATAGCTACGCTTTCAAAACACTTTAACCGCATGATTGAGCGCATTGAAGAGTACTACAATGTACTTGAACAGAAAGTGGCTGACCGAACAAAAGAAATTGAACAGCAAAAAGAAGAAATTACAGCCCAGCGCGACTCTCTTGCAGATAAAAATCAACGCATTGAGCTTGCCTATAAGAAAATTGAAGAACAAAACTTACACATTACCGATAGTATTAAATATGCCGAGCAAATTCAAAAAGCATTGCTTCCACCGGAAAAAGTACTTTTGGATAGCTTTCCCGACTCCTTTGTACTCTTTAAGCCCAAAGATATTGTAAGTGGTGATTTTTACTGGACAAGAAGTATAGAGGATAAACGCATATTTGTTGCTGCCGATTGCACAGGCCATGGCGTACCCGGAGCATTTATGAGCCTCCTTGGCATATCATCACTTAACGAAATAGTGACAGCCGACAGCAGTGATGATGCTGCCAAAATACTCGATCGCCTGAGAAAATATATCAAGAAATCGCTCAGACAAACTGGAAAAGAAAAAGAGCAAAAGGATGGTATTGATCTGAGTCTTTGCATTTATGCCCCAGAAAAGAAAAAACTGCTTTGTGCAGGAGCCAACAATTCAATTGTGCTGATCAGAGATAAGGAAATAGAGCTAATAAAAGCAGATCGAATGCCTATTGGCATTTACAGAAAAGAACACCCGTTTACTAACCATGAAATTGATGTCAGGAACGGAGACATCATATACATGTTTTCTGATGGATATCAAGATCAATTTGGTGGTCCGGAAGGCCGAAAATTCCTTGCTAAAAACTTCAGAAAGTTATTGCTGGAAGTGCACGAACTACCCCTGGAACAACAGCGTAAAGAGATAGATATCACCATCAAAAACTGGATGAAAGACGAAGAACAGGTAGATGATATTCTGGTAGTTGGATTAAAATTGTAAAACAACAAATTATGGAATCACAAAAAATATTTGTGAGTTGCGCTACCCACAGTGAATTGGTTTCTGAAAACTGGATTAGAAAGTTCTCCAATACAATCCGCTTACTGATAGAAAACTATATGGGTAAACCGGTTGAAATTGCCACCAGTTTTGATCAAAATAACACTCAGTTTATCAATAAGGCAAACATAATTTTAATGGTCGTTTCATCTGACTATTTCGAGGACAAAGGCGTGCGTGAAGAACTTGACCTGTTTTACAAAAGAGCCAATGACCCGGGCACAACCGTTTATCAACTTAATTTTACCGACAAACCTGAAATCTCCCAAAACAAAGATTTAAAAAGTAGTGTTTACAACTTTGACCTGGAAAACCCATTTGGCAAGGTTGATCTTAATAATCAAGATGATTACGTTTCAGAAAAATCTTTCTGGTTAAAGCTGGTAGATTTCTCAATGAGCATTTGTCCTGATTGCTATACAAAACCAGCAGTAGACAAAAAGGTGCTGATAGCCGAAACCGGCCCAGATCTGCAAGACGCCAGGGATTCTATAATTCGTGAACTACAACATAATGGTTACAGCGCCATCTCACCTTTTCCAGACGGCTTAAAAAACAATATCGAAGTGCAGTTTGAAGAAGCATGCAAACAGGCCGACATTATTGTTCATATTGTTGGTGGCGAAAAGGCCCAAAAAGTTAATGGCCACGACATCATAACCTTACAAAACAACATAGCTTCTGATTTCTGTCAAAAAAATAAAAAAACAAACCGCCTAATCTGGATTCCTGAAGACTTGCTTATTAAGGATGAAAACCAACGCTTACTTATAGAAAAACTTAAAAGAGACAATACGGCTTTGCAAGGGGCAGAAATAGTACAAATGCCTATAGAGACTTTTAAGGATATTTTATTACACAGAGTAAAAAAGAAAGCAAAATCAAATCATGCAGATGAAAGTAAACAACACAAAGTTTACCTCATTTACCATCAAAGTCAGGGAAAAGATGCAGCGAGTTTAAAACAACAACTTAAACAAAAAGATCTGAACGTCATTGATCCGCTAATTGCAGAGCACAAAAAAGAGCTTCTGTTTCATCACTGGCAAAGCCTGATTATTTGCAATAGCGTAATACTGCTATTCAACAAGGAACATTCTGACTGGCTCGAAAGCAAGAAAAAAGATATTATAAAAGCCACCGGCCTGGGTAGGAATAAACCAATTGCAAACAGAATATTGCTTGTGGAGCCGGGCGACAAACCGGAGAGCTCCCTAAAAAAAGAATTTAAGATTGTAGAAAATAACAAACAAGCACTTGATACTTTAGCCAATGATTTGATTAGCAACACTGAATTATAGCATATGAGTTCTAATTCCAACAACAACAAAATGTTCAATCCCTTTCCGGGGCTAAGGCCATTTACCACGTCTGAGAGTCATCTGTTCTTTGGACGTGAAGGTCAAAGTGAGGAAGTATTGAGCAATTTATCGCAGAACAGATTTGTAGCGGTTGTGGGATCTTCCGGAAGTGGGAAATCTTCGCTTATGTATTGCGGGGTTGTACCTATTTTATACGGAGGCTTCATCACCGAAGCAGGCTCAAAATGGAAAATTATTTTATCTCGCCCGGGCAACGACCCTATTGGAAACCTGGCCAAAGAAATTGCCGCCCAGTCAAGCGAAGATAATTCAGACACGGGCTATAATCCCAAGCTCATAAGAGCCATATTGGAAAGTAGCTCAAACGGGTTGGTTGAAGCAATAAAACAAACCCAAAGCCATGATGATCAGAACTACCTCATACTGGCTGATCAATTTGAAGAGCTTTTCAGGTTTAGAAAAAAGTTTGGAAATGAAAATGCCGTAAATGAGTCATTTGCATATGTAAGGCTGATAATGAATGCCATCAAACAATCACATGTGCCCATTTATGTAGTAATGACTATGCGCTCAGATTTTATTGGTGAGTGTGCACAATATCAGGAGCTTACCGACATGATCAATACCAGCCATTACCTTATTCCGCAAATGAACAGGGATAATTTCAGGCTGGCTATTAAAGGGCCGATTGCCGTGGGTGGCGGAAAAATTTCAGAGAAACTCGTGAACGAGCTTCTGAACGACCTTGGCGATAACCCTGACCAACTCCCAATTCTTCAACACGCGCTAATGCGTACCTGGGATTTCTGGATAAAACATTCCGGAGGAAAAGAAGAGCTGGATGTAGTGCATTACGATTCTATTGGCCGTATGGAAAAAGCACTTTCCAATCATGCCAACGAAGCCTTTAATGAGCTGTCGCCGGAGGAAAAGGTGATATGTGAAAACATGTTCAAAACCTTAACTGAAAGAGGAAATGACAACAGAGGAATACGACACCCATCCAGTGTAGAAGAAATAGCCTCCATTGCCAATAGCGATGAAGCAACGGTGATAAAAATTATTGAACATTTCAGAGCTTCAGGACGCTCATTCTTAACCTCAGCCGACAAAACACTCAAGTCCGAATCTATCATCGATATTTCGCATGAAAGCTTAATGCGCATTTGGGATAAACTAAAAGTTTGGGTGGATGAAGAAGCCATGGCCATTCAAATGTACATGAGACTTTCGGAAGCGGCTGCCATGTACCAGGAGGGTAAAATCGGACTGTGGCGTCCACCTGATTTGCAGCTGGCCCTTAACTGGCGTAAAGAGAAACAACCCACCCTAACGTGGGCCAAGCGCTTTTCTCCGGCATTCGAGCGAGCAATGGTTTACCTCGAAACGAGTGAAAAAGCACATCTTGCCGAAGAAGAAAACAAAATTCGATTACAGAAGAAAGCCCTTAGACGATCACGCATATTCGCGATAGTACTTGGTTCAGCGGCAATTATTTCACTGGGTTTTATGGTGTATGCCATTACCATGCAGGCCGAATCGAACAAACAGCGCATTATTGCCGAGCAGCAAAAAGAGGAGGCTGAAAAACAGCGCAAAGAAGCTGAAACACAAAAAGAACTTGCCCTGAAAAATGAACAGGAAGCTGAGGAACAACGCGAAATTGCTTTAAAAAGCGAGAAAGAAGCGCGCGAGCAAACTAAAATTGCAGAAATGCAACGCAAAATAGCAGAAGCGAACCTTAAAGAAGCAACCAGGCAAAAAGAAATTGCTACAAAGCAAACCCAGGAAGCTCAAAAACAACGGCAGATTGCAGACAAGAAGTCGAAAGAAGCACTTGTAGAAAAAAACAAAGCCGAACAGGCACAAGAGCGAACCAAAGAACTTCGCATGCTCTCTATTGCTCGCTCCATGGCTGTTAAATCAGCACAAATGGAAGAGAAAAAAAACCTCAAAGCACTATTAGCATATCAGGCCTACCAATTCAACAGAGAATACGGCGGCGAACAGTTTAATCCAGATATTTATGATGGTTTATATTATGCCATAAAAGCCAAAAACAGCCCGGAATACAATACCTTCAGAGGCCATAAAGATGCTGTGAGAGCTCTAAAGTTTAAACCACAAAACCAACATAACCTATACAGCGCAGGTAGCGACGGATCAATCTTACAATGGAACATTGAAGACAGTCTCAAAGGCACCGAAACGATGTATACTAATGGTGAAATCATCAGAGATGTGGCTTTTAGCCCAAATGGGCAATTCATGGCCATTGCCGACGATAATTTTGAAGTTAAACTTATCAACCTGAGCAACCAGGAAGACTCACTATTATACCGTCATAAAAATATCATTACTGCGTTGACTTTTGCAGACAACCAAACACTTATATCATCAAGCACTGACAGTACAATAATTATCAATGACATATACAGCGGCGAACAAAAAAAAGTGCGCGAGAATGCCCAAATCTGGGATCTGAAAGTGGCAAACCAAATGAAACGTATGCTATACCTTACCAATCAGCCTGCTGCAGTTTTAATGGATTTGACAAATCACCAAAAAGACATCTTTTATACCGGTCCAAACACTTTTTATGCCGGAGCAATAAGTAAAAACGACAGCTTGCTCGCCCTTGGCGGTAAAAGTGGGTCAATTGCCATATTCACAATGCATAATTCAGAGCTCATTAAAGAGCTCAATGCACATAATGCCAGAATAAACGATATAGCTTTTAGCCAGAATGACAAATACCTGGCTTCTGTGGCTTTTGACGGCACAGCCCGCATTTACCAAACTCAAAATTTCGATAAAACCCCTCTGGTAATAAGAGATTATAGCAGCTGGGGTATGGCGCTTACCTTTAATGACAAAAGCAATGAACTATTTACATCCTATGTCGATTCAAATATTAAACGCTGGGACCTGGATTGTAAAATAATGGCCAACAAGCTCTTGCCACACATACAGCGTAAAATGACAAAAAAAGAATGGGAAACCTATGTTGGAAAAGATATCCCGTATATCAATACAATTGAACACTATAAACAATAAAACAGCATGGCACCACAAAATAAAAATACCAGCACAATATCAAGGTTTTACATGCCTGTTGTAATGTTGATGCTCATTTTTACAACAATTTCCTCTAATGTTTTTGCCCAGCAGCAATGTACACAAAAGCTAAAAGAAGCAGAGAAAGCATATGATGAAGGCAGAATAGAAGATATACCTGAAATGCTGGCTGGTTGTATTGACAGAGGCTTCACAAGAGAAGAAAAAATACGGGCCTACAAACTCGTTATCAATGCGCATTTGTTTAACCAGGACCTGAACCAGGCATCTCAAAAAATGCTTGATTTCCTGAGGTTCAACCCGGAATATATGCCCAATAAAAATAGCGAACCAGCTGAATTTTTAAGCCTTTATAAAAAATTCGAAACCCTTCCTTATTTATCGCTGGGCGTTTATGGAGGTATCAATTTCTCCAATATCGCGGTTATAAAACCGTATACCATCAGCAGCACAAGCAAAACCACATACGAACATCATGCGCCCGGCTTCCAATTTGGTTTAAAATTCAGCAGACCTGTTTATAAAAACATTGAACTGAATGCAGAACTTGGATTTTTAAGACACACATTTCAATATACAGAGGAATCACTTGACTTCAGTAAATTAACCATTACTGAAAACCAGGATCAAATTTTCCTGCCCATTTCAGGATCATTTGTTTATCCGATTAAACAGTGGCACCCATTTATAAGCTTGGGGCTCTCTGCAGAGTACCTGATTAATGCTACAGCAACGCCGGAAAGAACCTATGTGCAAAACACACAGCAACCGGTTTCAGGAACCGATATCGAATTAACCGACATGAGGCAAAAAATCAATATCTCATTATTTGCCGAAATTGGTCTGAGATACAAAATACCCCGGGGATACTTCTTCCTCTCGAGCCGTTACTACCACGGTTTATTAAATCAGGTCAATGAAGATGAAAGATACAGCAATGCTGAACTGAATTACATTTACTACTATATTGATGACGACCGGAGGCTGAACAACTATGCCTTTAGTGTAGGATATATGTATATGCTTTATAAACCAAAAAGAAAAAAATGATTAACCGCATGCAAAAAATAATCACGCTTTTACTCATTCTATTCATTGCCATCAGCTGTGAAACAAATGAATCAGGCAATACAGCAGATAAAGATTCATTCATGCGACTTTATGGCGACTCATACCTTGATGAAGGTCAAAAAGTATTACAAACCCATGATGGAGGTTACCTATTAATTGGCTCCATGGCCGATGAAAATGAATTAAGCGACATGTATGTGCTAAAAACCAACAGCACCGGCGATATAACCTGGCATGTTACAGTAGGTGATTCATTAAACGATTACGGTTCATCTTTTTGCATATCAGTAGACCAATCGGTACTAGTTGCCGGTACAACGACACTTGTAACCAACAATAATACCAATGCACTTGTAGCCAAAATTTCCAGCAATGGAAATGTACTTTGGGAAAATAATTACGGAAGCACCAATAACGAACAAATAAAAGATGTGATTGAAACCAGCGATGGAGGCTATATGCTAACCGGCTATACCAATGCAGCCGGGCAGCACGACATCTTTCTCATTAAGATATCGGCTACAGGCGACAGCCTCTGGTCAAAAACATATGGTGGTTCAGAATTGGATGAAGCTCACTCAATATGCCACAGCCACAATGGCGGATATATTCTGTTCGGAAGCAGTGAAAGTTTTATAGAACCCGGACAAGCATCTACTAACATGCTTGTGCTTGAGGTGAATGCCAATGGAGTTCCTATTGACCGCAGTACCTTTGGTGGAGAATTGGATGATTTTGGGCGTGCAGCATGCAAAACCAGCGATGGATATATTTTTACCGGCACAACCAATAGCTTTGGAACTGGTGAATCTGACATTTTTGTTGTAAAAACCACTACAAATACTCACGACATAGAATGGAGTAAGGCTTTCGGAGGTACAGAAACCGAGAAAGGAAACTCAATTGTGCAACAAATGGATGGAAATATCATGGTTGCAGGAGAAACAGACTCCTATGGAAATGGGAGTAATGATGTATATCTGATATCCATCAATGACCAGGGTAACCTGATAATGGAAAGAACATATGGAAGTACGGCCGCAGAATGGGCCAACTTTCTTACGCAAACCTCTGATGGAGGCTTCATTTTTACCGGCGCCTCATCACACGGCGAAAACAGTATGATTACGCTTATCAAGGTTGACAAAGACCTGGAGCAGCATTAACTAAAAACCACCCATAATGTCATAAAGCATTATGAAATAAAAAACAGCTACTATGAAAATATTCCTACTCATAATCAGCGGATTACTCATTTGGAATACCCTTTCGGCACAAACCATTTCAGATGCAGCATATGATTCTAACACAGGAGCACTTACCATAAACGGTTCTGGTTTCAATAGCGGTGGATCTGAAAATATATTTCCAACCAAAATAACCATTAAAGGGTACAATGGCACAACTTATACCCTGACCAATGCAACTCCTGTTGGAGATGCAGGGCCTTTATCAGGAACCCTTGATATAGGAGGCATCGACAGGGCCTACCTGAATAGGTTGCTTGATCAGAATGGCACTACATCATCCTCGTCTGATGATTATGAGCTCATAGTAGACTCACTTTGGAATGAAGGCGGTTCTGATTACCAGGATGGTATTGCTATTACTGTTTCCAACTTTGCAGCTCCCGAAATTACCACTGCAGAATATAACTACAACTCAGGTAAATTTGTATTTACATGCACCAACCTGGCATCTGATATAACCTCAAACGATGACATTAACGTAAGTCATTTTATAATTGAAGGTTTTAACAATAACACCTACACACTTGGCCCATCAACATCTGATTTGGAAGTCACCAATTCAACAAGTTTCACTTTATATTTAGAGGGCGATGATAAATCCGGTGTAGATGACCTGCTTGACCTCGAAGGTACTGCAGCCTCCGATGGCACAACATACAATATCAACGCAACAGAAAACTGGAACAATGCATCTACAGCAACAGATGCGGACAACACAACGCCAATAACCGTAAACAATGTACCTTTACTTTCAAATGCGCAAGCTACAGACGCAGAAATTTGTCCAGGCGAAAGCACCACACTGCAAGCTAACCCTTCAGGTGCCACCGGAACATACTCCTACGCCTGGTCATCCATTCCATCAGGTTCTTATCCAAACAACGAGAACCTAAGCGTTTCGCCTACCGAAACTACAGCCTACTACGTAACAGTAACTGATGGAACAAAAACCCATACATCAAATGTTGTTGTATCAGTAAATCCATTACCCGAGCTCTCCAGCACCAGAACACCAGATCCGATTTGTTCCGGCACAGAGTTTAATTACACGCCTTCAAGTAACCAAAGTGTTATTTCTTTTGAATGGCATCGAGATGATATTTCAGGTATCAATGAAGGAACATCGAATGGAAACCTTTCAATATCTGAAACACTGACCAATTCAACCAACAGTCCGGTCACTGTGAAATATTATTACGAATTGACATCAAATGACGGTTGCGTAAACACTGACTCCATAACCTTTGATGTTAACCCTATTGGGCAGGTCAATGATGTTACAGACCAAACCGTATGTAATGCAAACAATACCGTCGATATTAATTTTTTAACCGTTAATAGTGGCGGCACAACCAGTTATGCATGGAGCAACAATGACAATTCAATCGGTATTGCTTCATCTGGCACCAGCAATATTGAATCCTTTACAGCTATAAATAATGGAAACGCGCCTAAAATTGCCACACTTGAAGTTACACCAACTTTTATAAATAGTGGAGTAGGCTGCACTGCCGCAACCCCTAAAAGCTTAACCATTACAGTAAACCCATCGGCTCAGGTCGATGATATAACAGACAAAGTGGCTTGTCATTTGGAAACAATTCCCGAAATTGCATTTAGCACTTCAAATACCGGAGGAACAACCACCTACAGCTGGTTAAGCACAGATAATATAGGTTTCGGAACAAACGGGAATGGAAATATTGCTGAATTTACTGCCAACAACTCAGGCACAACCCCAAATACAGCTACCGTAACGGTCTACCCCGAATATACAAACAACAGTGTAACATGTAATAGTACCACTAAATCCTTCAATATTACAGTGAATCCCAATGGCCAGGTAAATGCACTAACAGACCAAACACTCTGTAACGGAGAATCCACGAACTATATCAATTTCAGCACAAACAATTCCGGTGGCAGCACAACGTTCAGCTGGACCAATAACACACCTGCAATTGGGCTTCTATCTCCTGGTAATGATGACATTAATAGTTTTATTGTAGAAAATATCGGCGCAACACTGGTAAGCGCCAAAATAAAAGTAACCCCGAAGTTTACCTACAACAGTAAAGAATGTGCCGGAGAGCCGGATTCACTAAACATCAACGTTAATCCTTCACCTGATGTCTCTTTCTCTATGCCCCAATCAACATACAGCAATAATGCTCCTGCAGATACCATCAGAGGAGCAACTCCTTACGGGGGAATCTTCTCTGGCCCCGGAATAATTGCAAGCGACAGCACATTTCATCCATCAAGTGCTGGCGAGGGCACACACACCATTAGTTACACATTTACAGATGCCAACATCTGTTCGAATACAGCCACCAACACAGTAAATGTTGTACCACCAGGTGGATCAATTATTGGATTGGATCCATATTATTGCGATTATACGCAACCGGATACAATTATTGGCCGGCCGGAAGAGGGTGGAACGAGCATATGCGCTGGTTGTGGCTTTGAATCAGAAAGCTGGCTTATACCTATCGATGATACAACCGCCATTATCGATCCAACTACTGCTCCAAAGGGAGATGTAACGGTTACTTATAAATTTGATCAAGGCGGAACGCTTTTCGATGTTGTAAGAACAACAAAAATTCACCAAATCAAAAACATCACAAGTTTTAGCGGTCTCAAAGATAATTATTGCATCGACGGAGATACAACAGAGCTTAATGGCTCCCCTGCCGGGGGAAGCTTTACTGGGAATGGCATCACAAACATAAATATTTTTGATCCTGTAACGGCAGGCATTGGAAATGATACCGTTAAATACATTTACACAATTGCATCAACCGTATGCAGTGATACTGCTATAAACATTGCCACAGTGCACGACCTGCCAGCACCAACATTTAATGCTCAGCCTCAATATTGTGAAAATGGTAGTCCTGTAAGTTTAACAGGTGTACCTTCTGGAGGAACTTTTACCGGACCAAACCTGTCGGGAACAAATCCTGTTACATTCACACCTACCACCTCTATTGCAGGAATAAACACGATAAGCTATACCCTCACTGATGCAAACGGCTGTACAAACACTTATGATCATCAATTTGAAGTTACACAGGTAGCAAATGTTGGCATTGAATCGATTGATGCAAACTATTGTATAAATGGCGATACTGTAGAATTAAGAGGAGAAGTGGCCGGTAGTTTTGTCGGAAGCGGAAACTTTTCAGGCGCAGGAATAACCGATAATACAGCAAATGACGGGCTGGGAAATTTCATTCCTGCAGATGCCGGCACTGGTGGACCATTTAATATTACATTTACCTACACAGATGCCAATAACTGCGTAGCTGCTTCCACTGAAGCGGTTTTAGTGAGAGAATTACCCACTGTATCTATCAACAACCTGGAAAACCTTTACTGCATAGGATCACCCGACGAAGTAATTACAGGCGTACCGCAAAACAGCAACGGTTCTTTTATATACGCAGGAAACCCCAATGACCTTAATAATTATGGCGACGGAACAGCCAACTTCAGACCTGATCACATAAACGATACAGGATTCATAACGTATAGCTATATTGACGATTACGGCTGCGAAAACAGCTATAGCCAAAACGTAACGGTTGCTCCTCTCCCAACCGTAAATTTTGAATCAGATTCTGTGCTTTGCCCCAATGGTAGTCCAATTCAAATTATTGGAGAACCCCTCGGAGGATCATTCACAGGGCCCAATATTACAGGTACAGATACAGCCACATTCACACCATCAACAAGTTTAATTGGAACCAACGATATTACTTATAATTACACAGATGCCAATGGATGTACCAATTCCTTTACCAGGGAAATCCAGATCAATGCATTACCCTTGCTGAGCATTGAAACAATTGCCTCAAGTTATTGTGTAAACGACGATTCGGTGCTCGTCAGAGGAGAAGTAAATGGTTCTGTTTCAGGCGAAGGGTATTTCTTTGGAAACGGAATATATGATGCCGACTCTCTTGACGGAGCAGCCTATTTCTACCCTGACTCTGCAGGAATTGGAGGGCCGTACCAAATCACATATACCTATACCGACACAAACAACTGCGTAGCTTACCTCGACCCACCAGCTAATTTACAGGTACGCTCACTGCCCACAGTAAGCCTCAGCGGGTTAAGCGATATTTATTGTGAAGGCAGCCCGGCCTCATTAATTACCGGAATCCCCAACGATAACCCCGGGGAATTTGCTTACCAGGGACCAGCCCTGAATCTGATCGACAATGGTGACGGAACAGCAGACATCAGACCCGACTCAGCCACGCAGGCAGGTATCGTATCTTATGCTTATACAGACAACTTTGGCTGCCAAAATACCGCTTTCGATACAATTAAAGTATCGGCGCTTCCGGAGGTAGGTTTTACAACTTCCTCCTATTGCGTAACCGACACCATATTCTTTTACGACACTACCCTATCTGAAGAAGAAATTCTCTCATGGTCGTGGATTTTTGACGATATAGCTTCAGGCAGCAATACATCTACCGAACAAAACCCCAATCACTATTACGAAACAGGTGGCAACAAAGAAATTATGCTTGAAGTAACCACCATCGATGGATGTAACAATTCACTTACAAAATCAATTGAATTGAATTCAGGCCCAAGCATAGATTTTACCTGGGACAATGAATGTGCAGGAACCAGCTCAACACAATTCATAAACCTATCGGATGACACAACCCAGGTTTTATGGGAGTTTGGCGATGGAAGTACTTCCACAGAAGTTAATCCAAACCACAATTACAGTGAAATAAACACGTATGATGTCACTTTACATGTGAATAGCGCCTTCGGCTGCCAGGACTCACTTATAAAAACGCTGAATATAAGACCTTATGTGAGCAATTATCCATACCTGCAAGATTTTGAGGCGCAACAGGGCGGTTGGAACATCGACGTAAATATGCCAACAAGTAGCTGGGAGTTTGGCGCTCCTGAAGGGGTGATAATTAATTCGGCCTTTTCAGGTACAAATAGTTGGTGTACAAACCTTAAAGGAAGTTACTACAACAATGAACTATCTTCAATTACGAGCCCATGCTTTGATTTCAGCAACATGGATAAACCAATGATAAAGATGAATATCTGGAGTGCAACTCAGGAAGATATGGATGGTGCCGTTTTACAGGCCAAAATCGTAAATGAAACTGATTGGTTTAACATAGGAGGGCTTAATGAGGTGATTAACTGGTACAACGGTGTTGGTCTTCCGGGTAACCCCGGCGGAAGTTATAATGTGGGTAGCTACGGTTGGACAGGCATAGATACCGCATGGAAAGAAGTACGCCACAAACTGGATGAATTAGCAGGTAAAGAAAATGTGAGACTCAGGGTTTCATTCGGATCTGATAATAGCGGAAATACCGATGGCTTTGCTTTTGATGACATTTGGCTCGGGGAAAGATCCAGGCAGGTAATTGTAGAATCTTTTACAAATTCAGGTTCTGCAGGAAGTGCCAGTGTTAACCCTGACTTCAACACATTAATGGCTCAAAAAGCAACTGACGCCATTGATATTCAATATCACACCAGTTTTCCGGATTTTGATGAACTAAATGACCAAAACCCCTCAGATCCAAGTGCCCGTTCAACTTACTATGGCATAACAGATGTACCCTGGGCTATAGTAAATGGAAATATAATGCATACTTCAACTACACAAGTGATCAATAACCATCAAAAGCTTGATGAGCAAGCCCTGCTTGATCCACTCTTTCAAATAGAGCTGGAAACAATTAAAACCGAAAATCAAATTGAAGTAATTGCTGATATAAAATCAATGCAGGAACTAACTAATTATGAACTAACAGCACAAGTATTAATTACTGAAAATGAGATAACTGAGATTACCGGAGAAAACGGGGAAACAGAATTTCTCAGTGTATTAAGAAAAATGTTACCCAATGCCGGTGGTACAAACCTCCCCCAAAACTGGAATGCAGGCCAGACTGAACAAATAAGTTTCTCATGGCAATTCGAAAATGTATATGACCCTGAAAAAATAAATGCCGTGGTATTCATACAGGATGAAACAACACAGGAGATTTACCAGGGAACTTCAGACGATTCGGCATCGAGCCAGAATGGAATTGCTCATAATTTGATTTCCATGAAGGAAGAAGATGGTTTTATTATTTATCCAAATCCTGCAAGTGCCGAGATAATGATTCTTCTGAAAAATCAACTACAATCGACCGGTACAATGAATATTTACAATACGACAGGTAAAATCATCGATCAAAAATTAATTGAACCCGGAGTATATAAGTTTCCAATGCGGGTAGGTCATATCAAATCAGGACTGTATGTAATTCAACTTATAGAAAACCAAAAAATAATTGATACAAGGCGCTTTATTAAACTAGAGTAGTTTCTCATAGCTGACAATAAAAAAACGGAAGGAGCCTTGCCTTCCGTTTTTTTTTGCTAAATATATTGTTGAGATTAATCAGTATGGATTTTAAACATGCCCATGTCTTCAATCTCAAAATTCTTAATATATGCTGCTTTTTCGGCATTTTCGGCATAAGCCATCTTAAGGAACACTTTAGTGCTCTGTGCATAACTTTCGTCGCGCATAGTATCTAGCAATAAAAGCCATCCCATAATTATATTGCCGGCCATCTCTACCATTCTTCTTGCCTGCAAGTCAATGTAATCATCTTCTTCAGCTTGCTCATTCACTTCTTCCACAATGCTGACAACATTTTCGTACTCAGCTGTCATCTCCATTAATCGACGTTTGAGGTGTTCGTATTCTGGCTTAATGGCAGTTTCCTCATACGCTCTGATTTGCTTCAGGAACAAGCCGGTTGTTACACCACGAATGGCAGCTACAACCTGCAATTGCGATGTACCCTCATAAATTGTTGTAATGCGGGCATCGCGGTAAATGCGCTCAATAGGATAATCTTTCATAAACCCTGATCCACCATGAATCTGAAGGCTATCGTAGGCTATCTGGTTACTATATTCACTTGAAATAAGTTTGAGCAAAGGTGTAAATGCATCAGACAGACGCGTATAGTGCTTCATTTCCTGACGCTCCTCTTTTTCGAGTTTACGCTCCTCTGAAAGGTGGGTATAAGCTTTATACACATCGACGAACCGTGTTGTTTCGTACAACAGTGCGCGCACAGCTTTCACACGTGCTTCCATGTTGGTGAGCATTTCGTATACAGCCGGAAATTTATCAATAGTTTTACCAAACTGAGCACGTTCTGCAGCATATTCAAGGGCTTCGCGATAAGCAGCTTCCGCAATACCTACCGATTGAGCACCTACTCCAAGGCGTGCCCCATTCATAAGTGACATAACGTATTTGATCAGTCCCATTTTGCGGGTTCCAATCAATTTGGCTGGTGCATTATTAAACACAAGCTCGCAGGTTGGCGAACCCTTAATACCCAGTTTATTTTCGATACGGCGTACATTCACAGCCTGATCTTCCTTATCATAAAGGAAAAGCGACAAACCGCGGCCATCTACAGTCCCGGCTTCAGAACGTGCCAGTACGAGCGAGACATCAGCATCCCCGTTTGTAATAAAGCGTTTTACACCGTTGAGGTACCACTGGTCTTCCTGCTCATTGTAGGTAGCTTTAAGCTGTACCGCCTGCAGGTCAGATCCGGCATCGGGCTCGGTAAGGTCCATTGCTGCTGTAGCACCCTCGTTAAACATGGGTAGGTATTTATCTTTTAAATCATCAGATGCAAATTCATGAATGGTTTCAGCGCAATCCTGTAATCCCCAGATATTAGCAAACCCGGCATCGGCACGTGAAACAAGCTCAGCTGCCATCACGTAAGGCACCATTGAAAAATTAAGTCCCTTATATTTTCTTGGAAGCGACATGCCAATCAGGCCTGCTTTAGTTAAAGCTTCATGGTTTTCAGCTGTACCGCGGGCATATTCAACCCGGCCATCAACCACTTTTGGTCCGTCCTGATCCACGGATTCGGCGTTAGGACCAATGGTATTGGCACAAATATCACCTACAATTTCCAATACTTTATTGTAGTTGTCGAGTGCATCTTCAAAGTCTGCAGGAGCATAATCAAATTTTTCATGATCGGCATAATTATGCTCTTTCAGGTCTACGATCTTTTTCATCAGAGGATGCTCCAGATGAAATTTAAGATCTTTATTATCTGTATAGAAATTAGCCATTATATTCAGGTTTTTTTATTTCGTATTTTTCTTATATGCTTTAATCATACGGGGTATAATTTCAGCCACATCACCATTTATCACGTAATCGGCAATTTGGTTGATGGGTGCATTTTCATCTGTATTAACAGCTATGATCATGGAAGAATTTTCCATTCCGGCACGGTGCTGAATCTGTCCGCTAATACCACAGGCAATATAAACTTTTGGCCTTACAGTTACTCCGGTCTGACCTACCTGACGTGCATGGTCGGCAAAACCAGCATCGACGGCAGCGCGTGAAGCAGCGACTTCGCCACCGAGCACTTCAGCCAAATCATAGAGCAGATTAAAATTCTCGGGCGAACCCATTCCGTAACCACCGGCAATAATAACCTGCGACCCGGTAAGGTTTACCTTACGTTTTTCCATGTGGCGCTCCACAATACTGATCACAAAATCTTCGTCTTTCAGCGATTTCGATACATCAATATTTTTGACTTCGCCTTTGTATGCTGTATCTACAATTTCTTTTTTCATCACACCCTCGCGAACAGTAGCCATTTGCGGGCGGTGCTCAGGGTTGATAATTGTAGCGATAATATTTCCTCCAAAGGCCGGACGAATCTGATACAAGAGCTGCTCATATGTTTTTCCGGCTTTTTTATCCTCGTGCGGACCAATCTCCAGGCTTGTACAATCTGCTGTTAAACCTGATTTCAGTTTTGAAGAAACACGCGGGCCAAGGTCCCGGCCTTGCGAAGTTGCACCCAGGAGGGCAATTTCTGGTTTTGTTTCTTTGAACAAATCCGTAATTATTGAAGTATAAGGTAAAGTGAGATAATGCTCAAGGCGCTTATCTTCTGCTTTATATACCACATCGGTTCCATACGGAAATATCTGATTTTCAATACCCTTAAGATCTTTTCCTATAACAACAGCTTCCAATTTCGTTTTCAATTGATTGGCCAGCTGACGTCCTTTTGTAAGAAGTTCGAGGCTCACATCGGCCACTTTTCCCTCTTCTATTTCACATATTACAAATACACTATTCACAATTATTGCGTTTTAATAGGTTCAACATTCGGATTAGCCAATCGTATGATTTTCGATCAACTCCTTAATCATTTCTTCAATACCGGCATCGGTATTTTCAACCTTTCTGGATTCTTTGGCTTCAAGCACCACATTTTCGATGCCTTTTACCTTTGTGGGAGAACCACTCAAACCGAGTAACTCCGCATCTGCACCTACATCTTTAACGCTTAGCTCCTCAATTTGCAAATATGGTTTATTCTCAAACACTGTAATATAATCCTCGTTTGCAGCCTGCAATTCAGTCACTGTTTTTGCATACTTAAATTTCATTGTTTGCTTTGCGTGTCGCGGCCTGCATTCAGGAGCCGAGGCATTTACAGTAATAACACATGGTAGTTTACCGCTAACTTCCTCTACTCCACGTTCGAGTCTGCGACGAATTTTAATTTTCTTTTTAGATATTTCAAGAACCTCTTCTGTATAGGTAATCTGAGGTAAACTCAGTTTTTCAGCTACCTGGGGTCCTACCTGAGCTGTATCTCCGTCAATAGCCTGGCGGCCAGCTACAATAATATCATAGGGCCCGGTTTTTTCAATTGCTTTAGAAATGGCATAAGAAGTGGCCAGGGTATCGGAACCGGCAAAGGCGCGGTCGGTAAGCAAATAACCATTATCTGCTCCACGGTAAAGTCCTTCTCTGATTACTTCAGCTGCTCTACCAGGGCCCATTGTAAGCACAGTAACTGTTGATCCGGCTACACGATCTTTAATACGTAAGGCCTGTTCCAAAGCATTCAAATCTTCCGGGTTGAAGATGGCTGGTAAAGCTCCTCGATTTACCGTACCATCTGCTTTCATCGCATCTTTCCCTACATTACGCGTGTCGGGAACCTGCTTGGCAAGTACAATAATTTTTAATCCACTCATGGCGAAATATTTCTGTTTGAATTTTTGACAAATATAATTAAATGATTGGTTTTAAACAGTTCCATACCGGGTGGAATGCTCGTAATCCACACTAATTCTAGTATTTAAGGGGAATTATTTTTCCGAAATCTGTAATATCTGACCTGTATGAACGTCAAAAACAACTTTATTTTTTGATTCGTTCAGCATTGATGAAGGTAAAAACGAATGCTTCCCCCACTGTGCTACAGGAAAAAATTCTTTAGCCAGGTTTTTATCATTCATTTGCAACTCTAAAGCAGCTCTTGCAGGAATTCTGTATACAATTCCTTTTGGCTCCAATTGTTCGAGTTTTTGCTTATCTTGCTGTTCCGGTAGTATTGCTGGTGTTACATTTAAATACACAGGTGAACCCAATCCATATAAATTATTCATTTTCTATACCTCCGGTTCGCTGCTTAATGCCGTTAGATTTTGAAAAGTAAAACAACACCTCTTTTAAATCCTCCGGCATACCAGCTTCGGGTTCATACAAAAAGTTATACATCAAGGTATCACGTATTACATGGCCTGTAAATAGCTCAAGGTACTTTTGCTCAAGTAAATCCAACTCTTCAGTGCGACCTTCAATGATTTCAGGAATTTGGTCTGTTTCTGAAATACCTGCCACAAGGCGAAAACGACTTTCGCGTAATGTAGCGATGAATTTAGCTGCTCCCCAGGCCATTTCCTGGAAGGTTTTCACTTCAGTAACTTCCTTTTCTACAGGTACACGTACCAAAGCCGAGTCTACCTTTTTATACTCATAAGAGACCTCTTCAGTAATGTCTACTATTGGTTTGACCGACAAATCTGTATATACAAAATCATTTGCAGGTGGCAAATGATTCGTGAGTTCAGTATTTTCAACCCTGAATGCTCCTGATTCATTCACTCCTGCTAGAATTCCCTCTGATGTCAGGTTAATGTTCACCGGTCGTTTGTCATCAATATGCACATAATACTGTTCAGCAGGATCAGGATATGTATGCAAATTTATTTCAGCATCCGCCAGCTCATAGTTTACATCATCATATTTAACTACATCTGCATCAATTCCAAGATACTCACTTGCATAATCTGAAAAGGGGCCTTTAAACTGCTGTTCGCGCACAATATATATACGAACATGAAAGGCATTTTTGGGTAAAAAATAGGATAACTGTGCATGATTACTGGCCTTAACCTTCACATAGGGTTTCTGCACTTCTTCTTTGGACTTGCATCCCACAAGAATAAGCGCAAGCATAGAAATATAAAATATGATCTTTTGCATATGGATTCTTAATTTAACGTTTTGCCAGAAAACGGAATTTTTAACAGCCACTCACTGCTCCTGCAAATATAAACTACAATTACTTACTTATTGCAATTCCCTGATACTTTTATAGGCCAACCCTAAGTGATTAATGATGTCTGTGGCGATTAAACTCTCCTCAGATTCTTTTTGTAACGCCAGGTCTGCAGCTCTTCCATGCACGAAAACGCCAAGCCTTGCTGCGTCAATTGGGTCATACCCCGATGATAATAAGCCCAGAATAATCCCGGTAAGGACATCACCACTGCCTCCCATAGCCATAGCAGGGTTTCCTGTGCTGTTGAAGTGTACATCCCCATTGACATCAATCACCGCAGTGTTTGCGCCTTTAAGCACCACAATTAGCTTTTGTTTCTCAGCCATCTCACGAGCCGTTTCGATGCGTTCGTAGTGGAACTCGTGTTTTTTTGTCAGCCTGTCGAACTCTTTTGGATGAGGTGTAAGAATGCTACCTTTTGGCAGCAAATCCATTAACTCATGGTTTTGACTGATGATATTCAGCGCATCGGCATCAAGTACCATGGGTGCATCAGTATTTGTAATTAATGTATGAAGCGCTTCTCTCATTGATTTTTTCTGGCCAATTCCCGGCCCTGCTCCCACTACGGTGAATGGTTCCAGATGATCTTTCTGACAATAAATCTGTTCGGTTTCATCGATTACAAGCATGGCTTCCGGCACGCATGATTGCATTATGCTGTAAGAAAATTGGGGTATATGAATAGACAACAACCCCGATCCACTTCTTATGCAAGCTTTGGCTGCAAGCACTGCAGCGCCAGTTTTACCGAAGCTACCCGCAACCAGTAAGGCATGTCCGAAATGACCTTTGTGTGCATACTTTGTCCGGTTCTTCAGCAGCGGCAGATCGTTTTCAGTAGTGTAATAATATTTTGTTGAGGTATCATTAATAGTTTTTGGTAATAGACCTATTGAAAGCGCCTGCCACTCGCCCACATATAATTCATTTTCGGGTAAAACAAAAGCAAGTTTAGGAAACTCAAAGCTCACTGTATAGTCTGCTTTAATTATTGCACCATTGTTTTGCCGGTTATCCTCGCTGAATAATCCTGAGGGAATATCAATACTCATAACCGGGTTGGGTAAAGTGTTGATAAACTCAATTACTTCAGCCGGCCAGCCTTCGGCAGGGCGCGTCAATCCGCTGCCAAAAATACCCTCAACAATTAAATGGTTCCCGGGAATTTCGGGGAATTTATCATTATCTGAAAGCTCATGTGTTTGTATATTGGAATATCCTTCGAGTCTTTTAATATTTGCCTGGCAATCGGAAGAGCGGTTTTTTCCTATTTTTAACAGCCACAAAGTAGCATCATAATTATTATCGGCCAACAAGCGTGCAAGCGCCACGGCATCGCCACCATTATTCCCCGGACCTGCAAAAAGGGTGACGGGGGTATCTTTTGAAAATTTTTCTTCTATAAAATCATACAACTGCCATGCGGCTCGTTCCATAAGATTTATGGACAAAACAGGCTCCTGTTCAATTGTAGTTTTGTCTATTTCACGTATTTGGGGACTTTTAAAAATTTTCATAGATATGCTCCTTAAACTAATTTTATTCAAAAATACCAAAAAAATAGCGCTTTATCAATGAGACAAGCAAATCCACAAAAAGTTATAAAACAACCCCTTACATCATGCTTAAAAATCGGTTAACGAATAGTTCACAAATCTGGTGGCGGTCAAAAAATTATTTTATATTTGTCAACTCATGAAAATGAATTACTAACCAAAGAAAAATAACTATGTTTAAAGGACACCCTAAAGGACTAATTGCAGCATCACTGGCTAACATGGGAGAACGTTTTGGCTTTTATACCATGATGGCTATTTTGGTGCTTTTTTTGCAAGCAAAATTCGGACTAACAGGTGGTGATGCCGGTCTTATTTACTCGGTATTCTACTTCTCCATTTACATTCTTGCTTTCGTTGGAGGACTTATAGCCGACCGAATTAGAAACTACAAAGGAACAATTCTCATCGGTATCCTTGTAATGGCATTGGGTTATCTTATAGTAGCCATGCCAACAGAAACACCCGTACCAGCAGATAAACGTACGCTGCTGCTGATACTTACCAATTTTGGTCTGTTTGTCATTGCATTTGGTAACGGATTGTTTAAAGGTAACCTCCAGGCATTGGTAGGTCAAATGTACGACAATGAGAAGTATGGTAGCAAAAGAGACTCAGGATTCTCACTTTTCTACATGTTTATTAATGTAGGTGCTATTTTTGCTCCATTTACTGCTATTGGCATCAGAAACTGGTGGCTGAACAATAACGGGTTCAATTACAATCCAGATTTACCTGCCATGTGCCACAAACACCTGGAAAGCGGACTGTCTGAACAAGCTCTTGCTCGTTTTAATGACATGCAAGCACAGGCAACAAATACCGCTGAGTTGGCTAATATGAATTTAGATGCCTTCGCTTCAAAATACCTTGAGGTATTCTCTACCGGTTTCCATTATGCCTTTGGTATTGCTGTAGGAGCAATGATTATTTCATTGCTGATTTATTTAGCAAACAAAAATAAGTTCCCCAGTGTACAGAAAAAAGCTAAAGATGATGCCCAAAAAGAAGCTGTTGGCTCAGAAATGAGTACAAAAGAGATCAAACAGCGCCTTTATGCCTTATTTGCTGTGTTTGGCGTAGTTATCTTTTTCTGGTTTTCATTCCACCAAAATGGACTTACATTAACCATGTTTGCCCGTGACTACACTGATCTGAGTGGAATTGCCTTAAATCTTGGATTTGTAACCATTGAAGGGGCCGAAATTTTCCAGTCTATTAACCCAATTTTCATTGTATTCCTCACACCAATTGTGGTCGGACTTTTCGGATGGCTCAGGGCTCGTGGTTTAGAACCATCAACGCCCAAGAAAATTGCCATTGGTATGTTCATCGCAGGTATGGCCTATGTGGTAATGATTCTTGGTTCGATGGGATTACCTGAGTTCTCAACCATTGATCCGCAACAAGACGGAGTGCCGCTAGCTCAGGCACAAAGGGTAACCCCAATGCTGCTGATTGGTACATACTTTATTCTTACAATGGCCGAACTCTTTATCAGCCCACTTGGAATCTCGTTCGTTTCGAAAGTTGCTCCACCCCAATATCAGGGTATTATGCAAGGTGGATGGTTAGGTGCCACAGCTTTAGGTAACCAGCTGCTTTTCATCGGTGCAATTCTTTACGAAAGTGTACCATTGTGGATGACATGGAGTGTATTCGTTGTAGCTTGTTTCATCTCAATGGGTACAATGATTTTTATGCTCAAATGGCTCGAAAGAGTTTCGAAATAGTATAATTTTAAGATATTTTCAAAAAGGTCGTTCCGGAAGGTTCGACCTTTTTTTTGCGAATATTTGTAAGATTGTCGTTTTTTTTTCTTTGCCTTGTGATCATGATTACAAATTTATATTACTAATTAAAATTTAAGAAAATGAAAACTATTAAAATTGTTGGGCTATTCCTGGCCTTTCTATTCGCAATTTCTTTAATTTATAAAGGTTGTGAAGAAGACGAAGTAAACAAAAATTTGAATTCAGCTTTCGACATTACATCAATTACTGCTGAATAGGTAACTTTATTTATCAATAATACATAGCGTTATGATTAAAAGGATTATTACTGCCACATTAGCATACCTTAGCGTTTTTATCTTTATGAGTTTAACAACAGAACATAACTTCTTTAAAGACAATCTGCCTGACCTTTTTATTTCTTATTTTGTATATATAGCAGTATATATGTTTATTGTTTACTTAGATAAAAAAATAAGAAAGGAAACTTAAAAAAATGGTTTTTTATCGGAATGAATCATAGTCATTTGATGAATTCGTTGTTTGCTTTTGCAATGCGAAATTTCATTTTATGCAGTTAAATAATTAATTCATTTGTTTATTTTAAATTCTCAATGGTCATTACCTGTCCCGATACCAATTGGGATGGAACCTCCTATTACCTGTTTTACAGTTTTTTAACTGTAATACTCCAAATAAACATGTTCGTGTGTGTTTAAATGGTTAAACATGGAGGTTTCATCAGATGAGTAAAACTGACAAAAAAGGGTAGCTTTTAGCTCAAAATATTTCGAAACTGCTTGAAAACTTCCCAAATAACAATACCTCCAGAAACAGAAACGTTGAGTGAATGTTTCGTTCCATATTGTGGAATTTCAATGGCTATGTCGCACTGATCTAATACAGATTGCTGCACTCCTTTTACTTCATTGCCAAAAACCAGTGCGATAGGCTGATTGTTTTCGTTCTTATAATCTTCAAGCATTACCGGATTATCAACCTGTTCAATGCCTGCCATAGTAAAACCTTTTTGCTTCAAACTTTCCACCACATCCTGTGTACTTTCATGGTAACTCCATTCAACTGATTCAGTGGCTCCAAGAGCTGTTTTTCTAATCTCATTGCTGGGCGGCTGTGCTGTAATTCCACAAAGGTAAATGTGCGCTACCCTAAAAGCATCTGACGTGCGAAAAAAAGACCCCACATTGTGGGCACTTCTGATATTATCCAGCACCAAAACAACCGGAATTTTATCAGCCTGTCTGAAAGCATCCGCATCAATTCGCTCTATTTCAAATATTTTAAGTTTTCGCATGGTGACAATTTTTACAAAAATAGCATGGATACTGAAAATTTTTAAACTATTCTCTACTTTTTATTGTTTGCCAAATGAGTTGGTTAATTGGGGTCTTTTATTCTTTATCCCATTTGTAAATATGAAAAAAAATAAATACGTTTACGCTATCAATCATTAAAATATCTACATCCATGAATATTCATGAATACCAGGCTAAAACAATTTTAAAGTCATTCAACGTACCAGTGCCAGCAGGCATAGTTGCAGATACACCAGAAAAGGCTGTTGAAGCTGCCCGTCAGGTTGCAGAAGAAACAGGTTGTGATACCTGGGCCGTAAAAGCTCAAATTCACGCCGGCGGACGAGGTAAAGGAGGCGGTGTAAAAATTGCAAAATCGCTGGACGATGTAAAAACCTTTGCAAAGGAAATTATCGGCATGCAGCTGGTGACACATCAAACAGGTCCTGAAGGGAAAAAAGTACATCGTGTGCTAATTGAGCAAGGTATTTATTATCCGGGACCATCGGAAATTGAAGAATTCTATGTGAGTGTGTTGCTAAACCGCGACACCGGACGCAATATAGTGATGTACAGCACCGAAGGCGGCATGGACATTGAAACAGTAGCCGAAAAGACACCGGAGCTAATTTTTAAAGAAGAAGTTGATCCTGCAACAGGGCTCATGCCTTTCCAGGCGCGCAAAATTGCCTTTAACCTTGGTTTGAGCGGACAGGCATTTAAATCCATGGTGAAATTTGCCATGGCACTTTACAAAGCTTATGAAGGAAGCGATTCATCGCTATTTGAGATCAATCCTGTGATGAAAACTTCCGACGACAAAATTATGGCTGCCGATGCCAAAGTAAACCTCGACGACAATGCACTGTTCCGTCATCAGGATTATGCCGAAATGCGCGACCTTACAGAAGAAGATCCCGCTGAAGTGGAGGCCGGAAAGCACGGACTGAACTTTGTAAAACTGGACGGAAATGTGGGCTGTATGGTGAACGGAGCCGGTTTGGCCATGGCTACAATGGATATTATTAAACTCAGCGGAGGCGATCCTGCCAACTTCCTCGATGTGGGTGGTACAGCCAATGCCAAAACAGTAGAAGCAGGTTTCCGCATCATTTTGAAAGACCCGAACGTAAAAGCCATCCTTATCAACATTTTTGGTGGCATTGTGCGCTGCGACAGAGTTGCACAGGGCGTTGTAGATGCCTACAAAAGTATCGGAGACATAAACGTACCCGTTATCGTGAGGCTCCAGGGCACAAATGCCCAGGAAGGGAAAGAATTAATTGACAATTCGGGACTCAAGGTCTTCTCAGCCATCACATTACAAGAAGCGGCCGATCAGGTAAAAACAAACATATAGCAAAAAAGCTTCTCATTTAAATTTAGTGAGTGTTTCGTTTTGTGCGAGACCCTCACTTTTTTGCAAAACCTGATGGATTTTTGTTTCTCGCAACGAACGCAGCGAGAAAAGCACGCCACGAGCGCCACGGGTTATAACGTTGCGATCGTTGCGTATTTGTGGCGAGCGTTGCGTGAAATAAAATTCCAGCCGATATATTAAATAACTAAAGTTTCGCATTTGACAATACCTTGATTAGCAATATTATATGTGGTGCGATTTTATTTTACCCCTGTGCCCGTTCGCCGATAAT
>Ga0102938_10000615_pt1 | contig 26444 bp, 18 predicted proteins | sample SalPonR2_B_D2_MG_FD_84516 | JGI IMG/M metagenome (GOLD analysis project Ga0102938, IMG submission 84516) | Salt pond soil microbial communities from South San Francisco under conditions of wetland restoration - Salt Pond MetaG R2_B_D2_MG | ecosystem: Environmental > Aquatic > Marine >... | reverse complement strand
TTTTTCATCGAATGGTATGTCATCATGAAGAACAACAGGCACCTCATTATTTTCTATTGAGAACGATTCGCCAGTATTTAGGATCCCGGCATTCAATGATGTTGTTAACAGAGAAGCAAAATCGGATAGAGACTCAACTTCTATAGAGATGGCGGCACTTTGCAAATGGTTTGTCAATATGCCTCGCATGTGTATTGTATCACCTGCCGCTGTTAATCCATGGGTGTGCATTTCGGTAATGTCAACGCCACTTATCATGGTGTCTGAAAGAGTTTTATAGGCGTCGAGCCTTCCGCTCCCAAGTTTATTGCTATAAATCACGTTTTGGGGAATCGTATCTAAGAAGTAGGTTGAATTAATAATTTGTTGCATTACCTGAAAAGTATTTAGATGGGGCCGCTGATGCCTTACCAGTGCGGCAATTGCACCAACCGATGGTGCAGCATAAGAAGTGCCGGAGCCGCTACTGTAATTGTTGCCGAGGGCTGTTGAATAAATATCCTGACCGGGAGCTGAGAGGTCTACATAATAACCGTAAGATGAGCCTGCCCACTTCTGATCATTTTGATTGGTTGCAGCTACCGAAATTACTTCTTTGTAAGCCGCGGGATAAAATAACTCTTCATTATCGTTATTGCCGGCTGCAGCAACAATTACCATATCTTTGTCATAAACAGCATATTCAATAATGTCGCGGGCAAAGGGAGATTCAACCAAACCACCCCATGAGCATACGGCCACATCTACACCATGATCCGCAGCGTATACAATGCCTTCCCAGGCCGTATTCAATTCTCCGTTGCTGTTCATAACCTTTATGGGTAGGTAACTAATGTCGCGCCCGGCCCCGGCAATGCCAATATTGTTATTCGCTGCAGCGGCTGCAATACCTGCTACTTTTACCCCATGACCGTTAATATCTGCCTGTGGGTTATTGTTATTTTCACTCAAATCCCATCCATTAAAATTGTCAACAAATCCATCCAGGTCATCGTCTATACCGTTTACAGGATCGGCATAATTGCGATGGACCTTCGTGTTTAAGTCATCGTGCGTAAAATCTGTTCCTGTATCAATAATGCCTATTACGGTGGTGGAATCGCCCTGCTCAATATCCCATGCAGCAAAAGCATTTATTGCACCAAGATAGTACTGCTGACTTATTGAAGGGTCGTTTGTGGTATCGAATAAATATACCGTGGGTTTTTCAACGGCATAAATAATTTCTGGTAGTTGGTTGAGTTGTTTTATGATCTGTATTTGTTCTGTCTTCGAGGCGGTTGAAATGCTGAATATATTAGCCAGTCTGCTTCCATTGCTTTTTTGTGCATTTTTATAGTGGGCTGGAAATAGCGGGTCCAACTTAAACTTCTTATTAACCTGACTTAGATTAAAATCTTTGGTTTTCGTTTTAAATATCACATTGTAGCTTTGAGCTAAGCCAGTGCTGGCAAAGCAAAAGGAAAGTGCAATCAGTAAGAAGGTGAGGTTTTTCATTTTATCGGCTTTGTCTTATTACTTCAATAACGGAAAACAAGGTGTTAAAGATTAAAAAATTGAAAATTATTCATATTTTTAGCTAAATTATTGACTATATTTGAATTTTATATGGTTAATAATGGACAAATAACCACGAAAATAATTATATTTTTGATTTAAGGTTGTTGAGAGGTCAGGGTTATTTTGGTAAGGCCCATCAACAATTATTGACACGCAAAAACATGGAAGCTATGAATTGCATAATCATTGACGATGATCAGTTATCACGAAAAGTAATTGAAGAATTTGTTAAAAAATCGGAATCATTAGATTTAATCGCATCTTACGATAATGCTATGGATGCCATCCAGGCCTTTAACGGACCCGATAGCATAGATTTAATTTTTCTCGATATTGAAATGCCGGAGATGTCTGGTTTGGATTTCTTGAATACACTTGACAATCCCCCTCAGATAATTATTATTTCAGGTAAAGAAAAATATGCAATTGAAGCTTTTGAGTACGATGTAACAGATTACTTGCTTAAACCAGTCAGTTTACCCCGCTTTATAAAATCTGTAAATAAAGCACAAAAGCGATTCAATAATGCTGCGCAAATTTCAGGTGAAACCAACGACGAAATTTTTATTAAAAAGAAAAATTCTACACTTGTTCGCTTAAATTACAATGATATCATTTATATTGAAGCTTTGGAGAATTATGTAATTGTTGCTACTTATGAGCATCGGTACACTATACACTTCACAATGAAAGCTATAGCAAATAAGCTGCCTGAAAACAAATTTAAAAGGGTTCATCGTTCATATATCATCAATGTAAACAGAGTTGATATGATTGAAGACAATACAGTGATAATGGGTGAAAAAACCGGAACCAAAGTAATTCCAATTGGCAAATCATACCGCGATGGTCTCATGGACGATTTAAACCTCATCTCGAAATAACACTGGTTTCCATAGAAATAGGTTAAAGGAGAGGCTTTGTATATGGATAGTTTATGCATTTTTAAGCTATGTTTAAAGTCGGTTTATTAAGAAGAAGATATACTACTCCCACTGTTTCTATAATGAAATAAAAAGTAAAAAATAAAATTAAGAGAAGATGCTGACTCACCGCCAGCTTTTTTTTGAGCACGTAGCACAGACGAGTACTGATCCATTTGCTATTGAGATTGAAAGTGCTGAGGGTATTTATCTACGTGGAAACAATGGCGAAAAATATATCGATCTGGTATCCGGCGTATCTGTAAGTAATGTGGGGCATGCTCATCCCGAAGTTGTAAAAGCCGTTCAAAACCAGGCAGCCAAACATATGCATTTGATGGTTTATGGCGAGATGATCCAAAGTCCGCAAGTGCGTTATGCCGAATTACTTACTTCGAAATTAGCTGCTCAGCTGAATACCGTTTATTATGTAAATTCAGGTAGTGAGGCAATCGAAGGCGCCATGAAACTGGCAAAACGTGCTACAGGCCGCTCAGGTGTTGTGGCTTTTCGCAATGCATACCATGGCGGTACCCAGGGAGCACTGAGTATACTTGGGGACGAGGTATTAAAAAATGCTTTTCGCCCGCTTTTGCCGGGCATTACACATTTGAATTTTAATGTACCTGAAGAGCTCTCAAAAATAGATAAAACCACGGCATGTGTGGTTGTGGAGCCTGTTCAGGCAGAAGCCGGAATTATAGTGCCAGATACGTCATACATGCAGCAACTAAGGGCGCGTTGCGATGAAGTTGGCGCATTGCTCATTTTTGATGAAATTCAAACCGGGTTCGGAAGAACTGGTAAGCTCTTTGCCCATGAGCATTATGATGTTGTTCCCGATATTATGACCATTGCGAAAAGTATGGGCGGAGGTATGCCCATTGGCGCTTTTGTGGCCGATAAACAGTTGATGAATCAACTCACTTATAACCCGGCGCTCGGTCATATTACAACCTTTGGCGGGCATCCTGTTTCTTGTGCTGCTGCTTTAGCTTCGCTCGAAATTATTTTACGCGATGAGCTTACGCAACGTGCCAATGAAGTGGGAAATATTTTCAGACAAAAAATGAAACACCCCCGCATTAAAAATGTAAGAGGGAAGGGGCTTTTTCTTGCTGTGGATTTAGACGATGTTTTTATCCCTGATTTTATAAAATACGCCGCTGAAAACGGCATAATTTTCGATCCGTTTCTTTTTAATCCGGAGGCTTTTCGTATTGCACCACCACTCATTATTACCAATGAGCAGGCCACTGAAATTGCCGAAAAGCTTCTCGGGTTAATTGATACTTTTGTGAACAAGCATGTCTAGGTAGAATTAAATACTAGAGATTGAATAAAAACGTTATAAAAAAAAATATAGCACATAACATGTTGAAAAGATTGTTGTTGATTTTAATGGTGCTTCTGTCCCTTGAGGGTATGACACAAAGAGCGACCAGTGAAAGTGTGGATGATACGCTTTCCGATTATTTTACACGTTTGCGTACTATTCAAGATATTGATAAAAAACTGGCATTGAATGATTCTATAAGAGAAATATTTGGTCGTATCCTGAAAGAAAAAGATTCATTTGAGCATGGGTTCGATACTTTGAAAACTATCGGCAAAATATTATCGCCTGATGAGAAGTTTCGATTAATAAACTGGAATATCATCAAGCCAGATGGCACCTATAATTACTATTGCTTTGTGCAGTTTTATAATGAAGATAAAGATGAAATTCGACTCACCGAGTTGCATGATGCTTCTGATAGTATTTCAGACCCTGAGCAACAAGTGCTGATGGCTGACCAGTGGTATGGTGCCTTATACTATGAAATTGTGCCGGCGAAAGTTAAAAGGCGAAACCATTATTTGCTGCTTGGCTGGGATGGTGGTGATTTGTTTGTTAACAGGAAGGTTATAGATGTGCTTAGTTTCAGTTCAAGCGGTGTGCCCAGATTTGGGAAAAGTGTATTTAAGTTTAAAAAAGACAGAAAAAAAAGAGTCGTTTTTGAGTTTTCTTACATGGCTACCATGAGGTTGTTTTACGACGATGATATTGATATGGTCGTTTTTGAGCATATGACACCAATTAAGCCATCCCTCAAAGGACAAAAAGTAGCTTATGGGTCTGATCTAACTTTTGACGGACTCGAATTTGAAGATGGAAAGTGGGTTTTAAGAGAAAATTTAGATGTAAAAAATAGTAAAAAGCAATTGAATAGACGGAAAAAAGACATATCTTATACCTTCTGATAATTGATTGTTATGGCCTTTTTACACAAAATACTACGCACCTCTGTTTATATTGTCGAAGACGACAGGGATTTTCTACGTGTGCTCAAACAGGTTTTAGCACGCGGCGTAGAAAATCATAAAATTTTCAGCTTCAATTCTGCTGATGACCTTCTTGACCAACTAAAAAGTCAGGCAGTGAAAAAAATACAGCGAAATATTATTATTATTTCGGTTAGTGCACATGCCAGAGATACAAATAGTGTATTTGAAACCATTGAGGCTATAAAGCAGTACCTGCTCAATACGCATGTTATTCTGTTATATAATCCCGGGGAGCTCGAAACAGAAGAGATGGAGCTTTACCAGGCTGAGCTGGTGGTAGATGATATCATAACCAAAAATAATTTTGCCAGGCTACGTATTCAGAATTCCATCCGCAGAATACTCAGTCGCGATGATTTTCAATGGCGCCGCAAGTTACTCTACTTCGCAGCCGCTGTGGCGACTTTCTTTTTGACAACTACCTTGCTTTTATTTTTTATTTGAATTAATTTTTCATTGAGCTGTATCTTAATTTTTCGTAGTAGATAAAACAAAAGCTGCATAGATTTTTGTCTATACAGCTTTTATGAATGTTAGATTTTATTTGTTAGGCCGTTCGCATATTTTTATGGTTAACCCATGACAGCAATGAGAGGGTGATAAGCAGCCCTATACTTACATAAACAAATGTTGGTATTGGTACAGGATCTCCTCCGGCATAACTGTGAAGGCCTGACAGGTAGTAGTTCACGCCAAAGTATGTCATTAATACCGAGAAAAATGCATAAACAGATAACACATTAAAAACGAATATGCCATTCATATTTTTAACAAGTCTGGCGTGCGTTACAACTGTATAAACTATGATCGTTATAAGTGACCACGTTTCTTTAGGGTCCCACCCCCAGTAGCGACCCCACGATTCATTAGCCCAAACAGCACCAAGGAAAGTTCCTATGGTTAAAAAGATAACACCCAGGATTAATGTTTTATGGTTAATTACCGTAAGGCTTTCTATGGTTTCATTAATACGAGTTTTATTCTTTTTACTTTGAAGCATAAAAAGAATAAGGTTTATAATGCCGAGGATAGCACCAAGCCCGAGGAATCCGTAGCTGCCTGTAATAACAGAAACATGTAGTGTGAGCCAATAGGATTTAAGTACCGGAACCAGATTTGTTATTTGTGGGTCCATAAAACTAAGGTTGGCCACCATTAGCGTAAACCCGCCCAGGATTGCAGTGGCCGCCAGCGAGAATGGCGAGTACCTGTTAAACAGAAATCCTGCTAAAATGGTAACCCAGGATACAAAAATCATGGATTCGTACCCGTTACTCATCGGTGCGTGCCCCGAAATATACCACCTTATGGCAAGTCCTGCTGTATGTGCAAGAAATCCAATTAGTACCAGAATCATAAATGACCGGTTGAGCCATGGAGAAAATCGCTTGCCTGAAATAATGCTTCCGACAAGTATGAATAGGTATATTAGTCCAACAGTGGCATAGAAAGGGAATAATTTTTTGAAAATATTCCAACGATAATAGGTCAGCTCCATGTTTGTTTTGCTCTCTGATGGGAGCTCATATTGGGCATGACTGCGCTGGTATTTTTTTATCCCATTTAATATTTCAGTGGCCTGAGCATAATTTCCAGATTTTTTGGCTTTTGAAAGTTCCTGAAAATAAACGCCTGTTACATCTTTTAGGAAGGCTGAGTCTTCCGGGTTTTTGGCGTATTTCCATGCATTATCTGGCGTTTGCCATTTGTCAATAGCAGAGTCCTTTGCCGGAAATAATCTTAGAAATCTACCAGTAAACATGCCATAACAAATATTTACGCGCTCATCGACTTTAATAACTTCCTTGTCGGCCTTATTGCGCTCTGCGGGTGCTTTTGCATAAACTTTTTCGACCATGCCGCTTAGTTTATATCCTTTACCCGGTGCTACGATGTCTGTATAGGAGGCATAGTTTGAGTTTATACCTATGATTTGTTGCACCCTGTCGTTTCCAACTTTTATAAAGGGAATGTGTACAAGGTTCTCAGGGTTAACATGCATCTCAAGGAAAAACTGAGCAGGATTCATGCCTGCTATTTTTGATTTTCTGGAGATTTTGCGCATTATATCAGACGCCAGTGTATTGACCGGCTTGGTTCTGCCCTGGTCATCTTGTATCAATAGCTTTCCAAAAGTTAAAGCATGATTTTTCGATACGATGTTTTTGGGTGTATGGTGCGTTTTATGTTGTGCCTTTAAGTCGCTAAAAGGTGTTAACAAAAACATGAAAAGTGCCAACACACTCAGAGTTTTAATTTTGGTGTTGCGCAAAAATGTATGTTTGCTGACAAGTGACCATAACAGGCCGAGTGTAAGTAGAAAATAGCCGATGTAGGTCACTGTTGTTCCGGTTGTATCGTGGTTTACAGATAAAATTGTCCCTTTCTCATCTTTATCATAAGACGATTGGTAAAAGCGGTATCCTTCCATTTTTAAAATGTTGTTCATATAAATGTGATACGGTTTAGGATCTTTGCCCTCCTGGTAAATGGTAACGTGACTTGAAAAAGAGGATGGACTGTGTGAACCGGGGTAACGCTCTATTTCAAAGTCGTTCAGGTAGATCTCAAATGGTAATTCAATTACTTTATAACCGTATGCAAAATCGAGCGATGTTTCCCCGAATTTTACTGTAGAGATGTTATTGGTAAACTCTCTGCTTTGCCATACTACAACCTTTTTATCCTTATTGTTGTGCGATACATTAAATATAAGGGCCGGGCGGCTGGCTTTGTGGTTCTGTGCCCTTACCGGTGCAGCAATTATGTTTGCTGATTTATACAACTCTTGTGCTACAAGATTTACATTGGCTGTTTGGTAAAGCTTTTTTGTTTCAAGTGCAGTTTTTCCGGCTGTTAGTTTTCGTTGTTCTTGATCTCCCATTCTGCCCTGGGCTATTGGTGTTCTTGATTCTATAAAAAACGTGTCGTTTTTATAACTGAACCTAATGTCTGCCGCAGTATCGGTGTCGGAGAAGGCTACAGTAAGCATCCCGTATTGCCTTTTTTCTCCCTGGGTAATGTATGAAAATCCACGATAAGATCGGCCCGCCAGTACAAAGCCAATTGTTGGTTTGCCTTCCTCTGAGGGTTCTGCTTTTTCAATGGCGGCATTGTAGTTTTTTGATAGGGTAATATCGTATGTCTCTCCATCGAGTTCTATTGCTTCCTCAAATGAAGAGGGATTTTCAATATCATAATCAAAAAGATGCTGAAAATTATGAGCTTCTGTAGGTTTCACTTTTAAAGCCTTTTCATGCAGCAGTATGCTGGATGAAGCGTTGCCTTCGCGAATGTGCATAGTGCCTTCATAACCAAAATACCGTGTTATTGCAGCACCTATTAATATTATCACAAATGCAATATGGAATAGCAATACGGGCCATTTTCTTTTTTTATAGAGTTTTCGGTCGAAAATTGATCCAAAGAAATTGACTGCAAGTAAAAAAAGCAACACTTCAAACCACCAGGCATTATATATTGCATTTTTGGCAGCTTTGGGTCCAAAGTCATTCTCAATGAATGTGGCAAGTCCCATAAAAAAAGCAGCCATGATCAGGAGAACGACCATGGTTGCCGGGCTAAATAATAATTTTCGCAAATGTTTCATAGTTTTTTTAATATAAAGCTTTTTTAATTAGGCGGTTAGCCAGATTGCATAATCTTGTTTAGCCGCTCTTTGTCTAATATTTTAATTCGGCCTCCTTTTACATCAAGGATGCCTTCTTCATCAAATTCTTTTAAAAGCCTTACAACACTTTCTTTGGTCATAAGTGTAAGCTCTCCAATTTCCTGTCTTGTAAGTTGGCAGTCGAAATCTTCAGTATTATAAATCTTGTCGCTCAGGTAAAGAAGGCCTTCTGCAAGGCGGCCGTTCATTTTTTTCTGACTAAAGGTTATGATCTTTTTCAAACTTTCCAGTCCTTTAATACTTATGTCTCTCAAAAAACCTTCAGCAAAATCCCCGTTTTCGTGTACCATTTTTTTAAGCATGTTCATACCTATAAAACATACCGTTGAGTCTTCCACAGCAGCCAGATTAAAGTAATGTGTGTCATCAATAAAAATACCGGGTCCACCTATAAGTCTGCCTGGCTTTATTAATGCGATAATTACTCTTTTGCCCTCTTCTGTTTCTAAATAAAGTTTTGCTAAACCATCGGCCATAAATACAGCATTGGGAGTAGGTGTGCCTTGTTTAAATATCATCTCTCCAGCTCTATATCTTGCCTCAAAACGTGTTTCATCTATTTCTTTAATTTGGGCTTCAGTTAAGTTTTCAAAGTTATCCCATCCTACAGGGCAAGTTCCACAAGAATTACAAGGTTTAAAATCCATCGCTCAAAAGTATTAATTTTTAAAAAGATCACCGGTTGATATATATCAACAAATGAGTTGGGGTTTTGTAGCTTCAGGGTTATGTAAATTCAATCAATTAAGTATAAGCAATCAAGCCCAAAAATCAATCCAAAAGAAGATATATGCGTATTTTTATCTAAAATGTTTATGGCAAACCAGAAGAAGTATTTTAAAAAATAGATTAATAGGTGAAAACAATAAAAATCAGAGGAATATGAAAAGAACATTAAACTATCTATTGACGATCCCGGCCCTATTTGCATTGGCAATAACTATAAGTTGTGAAGGTCCTGAGGGGCCCGTAGGGCAAGACGGACAAAATGCAAGCGAAGTTTGTAAAGAATGTCATAATGACGAAAAGCAAGATTCTGTTAGTACGCAATATGCATCAAGCGTGCACGCTGCAGGAGCAAATGTCGGTTATGCCGGTGGTAGAAATGATTGTGCTGCATGCCACTCCCACGAGGGTTTTGTAGAAACACAACATACAGGCAGGGATACCACTGCTGCTGATATACCTATTCCAACAGCAATTGCATGTAATACTTGTCACGACGATCATAACACCCTTGATTTCGAAAATGACGGTCCTGACTATGCAATGCGTACAAAAGAGGCAGTTACTTTATTAATGGACGGTTCCTCGCTTGATTTTGAAGGTAGTAGTAACTTGTGTGCCAGCTGCCACCAGCCACGCACCCCAGCTCCATCTTCAACAGACGGTACTTATGCAATTACCAGTCCGCATTATGGCCCGCACCACGGTACACAGGCTACAGTATTAGAAGGTATTGGTGGTTACGAGTTGGCTGGTAGTATGAGTTATCCTGAGCCAGGCGCTTCTACACACAGAACCGGAGCCTCTTGTAATAGTTGTCATATGTCTCCTGCTGCTGATAACAATTCTACCGGAGGACACACTTTTGTGCCTAATTTGGCAAGCTGTACCAGCTGTCATACCGATGCCAGTAGTTTTGATGTGAATGGTGTTCAAACAGAAGTTGAGTCTATGCTTGGTGATCTGGAAACTGCACTTATTAATGCAAACATTATTGGAACAGACGGGCATCTTTTGGATGATAGTGGAGAAGCATTGAATTACGGAAGTAGCCTAAATCTTACAATTGATCAGGCCGGAGCCTATTTTAACTGGGCTACTGTTGCTGAAGATCGCAGTATGGGTGTACATAACCCTGCTTACGTGAAAGCATTGCTTCAGAATTCAATTGAGGTTTTTAATTAATAGATTACTTAATAAACAAGATGGGGGCTTTTTTTAAGAAGTCCCCATTCTTTGTAAACTGTTTTTAACCAAAACATATTTTACAAGAAAAAAGCTAATCAAAATGAAAAAGAGTTTTATTCACATATTTTTATTAACTGCAGTGCTATTTCTGTGGGGTTGTGAATATACGGCTTTTGAGGCTGAAGCATTACCCGAAGTCTCAGAAGAAGTTAGTTTTGCAAATGATGTAGAACCCATATTTAACGACGCCGGATGCACAGATTGTCACAATGGTGGACAATCGCCGGATTTAACTACCGGAAATGCATACAATAGCCTCACGGGCAACGCGGAATATATCGACTTAAACAGCGATGATAATATTTATAATGTTGCAGCACCGGAGAATTCTCATTATAAGAATTATACTGCAGAGCAGGCCGCTCTTGTTCAAGCCTGGCTTGAACAAGGTGCACCAAATAATTAAAAAGATTTATCATGAAGAAAATACTACTGCTTTTATCGGTTTTATTCTTAAGCTGTCAGTTTTTGATTGCTCAGGAAACTGAAAAAGAAACTAAACCCAGACCTGTTAGAGCTCCTTTTGAGAGCCCTTATTTGCTCGACAATCAAACCACATTTATTTTGCCCGAGAAAACACTTCAAATGGCAATTCAGCATAAGTTTGGTACAATGGAAGAGGGAATTTCTGATTTATATGGAATTTACTCTTCAGCAAATATTCGAATAGGATTTGATTATGTGCCCTACGAAAATGTACAGGTAGGTTATGGCCTGACAAGAACAAATATGACACATGATTTCAACGCAAAGTGGACTGTTTTTGAACAGACGCGCGATAACTCTCGCCCGCTTGGTTTGGCACTCTACGGAAACATGGGTATTGATGGACGTGAAAAAGAAAATTTGGGAGCCCAGAATGCCTTCCCACAGAGGCTATCTTACTTCGGGCAGCTCATCATGAGCCGTAAGTTTGGATATAGAGTAAGTGTACAACTTGGAGCAAGTTTTTCTCACTTTAATATGACCGATACTTCACGATTCGATTACGATCGCGTAGGTATACATTTCAATGGAAGGGTTAGAGTCGCTCCAACAGGCAATATCGTATTTAATTATGATCAGCCACTTGACTTCCTGAGACTATCGGGAACAGAAGAATATGAACTAAATCCAAATATTACTATTGGATATGAGATCGTAACCAGTACCCATGCATTTCATTTATACATGGGTTACACAAATCACTTATTGCCTCAATATGCAATGGTGCGTGAGACCAAAGAGTTTGAGCTCGAGCAGTTTAATTTTGGTTTTACCATTACAAGGTTATGGTCATTTTAAACAATTCGTATAACGTAAATTTTTGAATTATGAAAAAGACCTATTTAGCAATTCTAGTATCAGCCATAGCAATGGCTTTTATTCTAATGTCCTTCAGTTTACCACAAGATAAACAGTACGGACCAGAGTGGGAGATTCCAGCCAAGTATAAGAATATGGAAAATCCGCACAAAGGTGATAAGTCGCTTAAAAATGTTGGGCGCAGCCTTTATATGAAACATTGCCGCTCTTGTCATGGAAATAAAGGAGAGGGAGACGGCCCAAAATCTCGTATGTTAGAAACCGCTATGCGTGATTTCAGTTCAGAAGAGATACAATCAAAAACCGATGGCGAACTGTATTATATGTCTATTATCGGACGCGATGAAATGCCCAATTATGAGTCGAAAATTGAATATGAAGAAGATCGTTGGGCTCTGATTAATTATATCAGATCAATGAAATAGCCAGATTATTGCACAGCTCAATGGGTTGGCAATAGCTAACCTGTTGGGCGTGCTTTTATTTAACCCAGAATTGTTTAATTCCGGTAAAACATAAATGCAAATTTTATGAATATGCAAAAACTGATTCTGATACTGCCAGCATTATTGTTTCTTTTTTTTCAAGGGACGGCTGTTGCGCAGGATAATGAGCCCGAAATGGTCGATATGAACCGTACATGCTTCCAATGTCATGGCAATTCGCATTATGGTGTTTATATCGAAATGACTGATACGCGTGAGCGTCGTATTATGAATCCTTATTATATTGTAGACAGTATTGGCTATATGGAAGGTGTGCATGGTACTTTTGCTTGTATCGATTGTCATAATTATGAGTATGAAACATACCCACACAAGGCTTCTTTAAAATTGGAGCCCCAATATAAATGTATGGATTGTCACGGTGGTGACGACCTTTTCGCAGAATTCCATTTTGATGAAATATCAGAGCAGGTAAATGAAAGTGTGCACGTTAAGGCTATTGGTGATAACTTTACATGTGCCAAATGCCACGACCCACATACATATAAGCTTATTGCGCGTGATAGCACAAGTATGATTAAAGAAATTGTTGCTGGTAATAATGCAATGTGCCTTGATTGTCATGGGGACCTTACCCGTTATCAACTTTTTACCGAACAGGAGCAACCCCAAATCATGGAGACACATAATTGGCTGCCCAATCAGGAGCTGCATTTTAAAAATGTACGATGTATCGAATGCCATACTTCAGTTCAAGATACCATGAATGTATCGCATGAAATTTTGGCCAAGGAAAAAGCAGTGAGAAAGTGTGTTGAATGTCACTCTACAAATTCTCTGCTAAGCAATAAGCTTTATAAATATAAGCGAACTTCCGACCGGTCATCCGGCTTTTATAATGATGTAATCTTAAATGAGGCTTACGTTGTTGGGGCCAACAGAAATAAGTACCTAAATAATATCAGCTTGCTGATTTTTGCACTGACCTTTGGCGGTATTTTGGTCCATATTATCATGCGAATTGTAAAAAGATAATTATTATGAATAGCGAAAAACTATATCTATATCCTGTTTGGTTGCGCTTATGGCATGGTTTAAATGCTTTGTGTATCATAATGTTAATTTTAACAGGTATCAGTATTCAGTATTCCGACATTAAGTATCCGTTTATACCATTCGATACAGCGATTATCCTCCATAATATATTTGGGGTTATTGCAGTGGTTAGTTACGTGTTTTTCTTTTTCGCAAACCTCTTTACTGAAAATGGAAAGCAATACCGCATAAAGATGAAAGGATTATTGCAGCGGCTTACCAAACAAACACAATATTATCTGACCGGTTATTTTAAAGATGCCCCGAAGCCCTATCCAATTGAAAAAAATAATAAGTTTAATCCCTTGCAGCGAATTGCTTATACTTCTGCCATGTATTTGCTTATGCCAATAGTAATTATAACAGGTGTTGCTCTGCTATTTCCTGAGTTTATTATTGATGAGGTATTTGAGATTAGTGGTATACAGATAACAGCTATTGTGCATGCTGCGGCAGGTTTCTTTATTTCAATATTTTTAATTATTCATTTATACGTGGCTTCAGTAGGAAAACACCCCTTAAAAAACTATAAAAGTATTATATCAGGTTATCACGAAAGCCATTAGCATATATTTAAATCATAAGAGGCCTCATGCAAGTGATTTTGTATGGGGCTTTTTATTTTAGCCACTTATTTGCCGGACTAATTAGTCCAAGCATGGCTGTTGTGAAAATATAAAATGGATATAACGGCGCCATAATGAAAAAAGATTTTACCCACCCGGGCTGTTTCCAGCTTAAGCTATAGGTATGTAAAGCAATGAAGTCTGTAATTATTTTTCCAAGCCAAAGCATAATGAATGGGAGCCAATACTCAATAAAAAAGAAGCTTGCCAGTTGTGCAGATGTAATGGAAAAAACCAAAATGGCCAGCCCTTGAGCGTGCCAATCTCTATAAGCTGTGGCCTTGCCACCCCACCTCATTCTTTGCTTAATAAATGTCTTAAGTGTTGTAGGGCTTGCTGTTTTAACGATCATCGATCTGTCGGGGCAGGCCTTTATTTTTTCCGGCCCAAAGTGTTTTTTTACTGTATGTAGCAGAAATACGTCATCGCCTGAAGCCAGATGCGCGTCTTTGCTTCGGTTGTAAGCACTGCCAAGGTCTGATGTGATGGCATAATTTGCTCCGTTCATGTATACAGGCATGCCCTTTAAAGCCAGACCTGCCCCTGTGCCTGTTAAGCTGAGGAATTCTAAAGCAAATATTTTTTCGAGCCAATTGTTGGCATTGTATATTACCGATCCAAAATATAAACCACTGCCTTGGTTTTCAAAATGCGTAATGTAATCTGAAACCCAGGTGCAGGGTAAACGACAATCTGCATCAGTGAAAAGCCACAATGGCGCATTTGTCTCCCTAATCGCATATCTGATAGCTTGCTTTTTGCCTTTCTCTGGATTATTTAACAGGTACTGATCCAGTTGTTTTCCCTGTTTTCTAATTATTGTTTCACTGTTGTCAGTCGAGGAATCATTTACCCATAAAACACGGAATTGTTTATGGGTTTGTGATAATAAATCTTTTATAAGCGCAGGTAATTTTTTCTCTTCATTATGATACGCTATTATGATGTCTGGTTTGATATTTTTATTTGACTTGCTTCCTTTTTGTTTCTTATTTGCTTTTATTCCCCGCATAGCAATTGTAATGCTCAGGATGTAGGCCACAAGCAGAAAAAATGCGCAGGAATAAAAAAGCAGCGGAATAAAATTCATTATATTGCGTTAAATAATTGCTTAAACAGTAAAAGTAATGTTTAACGCCTAAACCTGCAATAATACAGTCGTATCACATGAAGAAATATTTCGTTTTTATATTGTTTGTGTTCTTGTCATTCTCAGTGTTTTCTCAACTAAATATTAAAGCTTACCTGGGGGCAGGGCGTATAGCCCTGATGGATAAAAACTATACTGAAGCCATCAACCGTTTTAGCCGTATACTGGAAGTGAAACCAAAATTTGCCGATGCCTATTTTTTTCGGGGTATTGCAAAGTATAATCTTGGTGATTACCTGGGAGCCCGGGCCGACTTTTCGAAAGCCATAAGCATTAATCCTTTTTTCGCAATGGCATATCATAACAGGGGCCTGGCACATGAACAACTTAATGACTTTAAAGATGCTTTAGACGATTACGAACAGGCGCTGCAAATGGACCCTACCGAGCCTATGGTGTATGTGCACCGCGGCCTTACTTACCTGATGAATGAAAAGTATAAAAAGGCGAGAAATGATTTTAATGAAGCGCTGCGAATTGATCCTAACCAGCCTTTAGCATATATGAACAGGGCCATAGCCTTTTTGGAGCTAAAAGATACGGCAAAAGCTATTAAGGACATCAATAAGAGTATTAAGTTAAACCCATACGACGAAGAGGCTTTTAGGCGCCGCGGACTTATTGCCTACATGAAAGGTGACTATAAACAAGCCCTTGAAGATTATGATATGGCCCTTAGACTCGACCCCAAAAACAGCCTTGTTGTGTATCAGCGAGCACTGGCTTATTATAAGTTGGGTGATTACGATAAGGCTTTGGAGGATTATAACACCGTGATTACACTCGACCCCGGCAATGCCCTGGCTATATACAATCGTGCATTGCTTAAATCCGAAATGGGTAATTACGACGATGCCATTGAAGATTATGACAAAGTAAGTAATCTTAACCCTGATAACGTGCTGGTTTATTATAACCGGGCTGGCGTTAAGATTGAGATTGGTGATTTAAAAGGTGCGCTGGAAGATTATGGTAAGGCCATAGATATTTTCCCCGATTTTGCCACAGCTTACATCAATAGGTCTATAGTAAAACAAAAACTGGGACAGGATAAAGGAGCATATCTGGACCGGCAAAAAGCTGAAAATATTATTGCCGAATATAAAAAGTCTCATGACGATACTACCTACCAGGCATTTCGAGATACATCGAAAAACCTTGCACAACTTGTTGATTTTAACTCAGAGTTTAATAACGATTTTAGCCGGAATCGAATTCAGAACAAAGATGTTCAGATTACCCTTAAAAATAATTACATAATTATCCCTGCGGCCGAGGATGTAAACCCAGAAAATCTGCAGTTTGTGCAAGCCATATTTGATTATGAAAAGAATGATGATAACAGTTGGAAATGGATTCCCGGACTATGGCAAACCGAATCGGATAATTTGATTGCAGAACCTGAAAGTATTGATTCGCTCACGCCCGGTTCTTCGCGTTTCCAATTGTATAGTTATGCGCTCGACCAGAGCCTGAGTAATAACTATTATAAGGCAGTAAAATCATTTGATAACTCAGCAAAAAATTGGCAGGAGTATTTCTTGTTGGGCACCATAAAAGCTCAAATGCAATCGTATATTCAGACAATGAATGATTTTCAGACTCAAATCAGGTTAAATGAAGATGCCAATTCAATGAATAATACCACCAGAGGCAATAGTTCCCTTGATTATACCGATGCCATTGAAGATTTGTCCAGAAGCATAGAGTTGAACAATAAATTTAGTCTTGCTTATTATAATCGTGGTAACTTATATTGCCAGCAGCGCGAATTTAAGAAAGGGATTGCAGATTATACCGAGGCCATTTCCATTGATAAACTTCCTGAAGCCTACTACAATCGTGGTCTTACATTAATTTACCTTAAAGAAACAGAAAAAGGATGCCTTGATATTAGTAAAGCCGGCGAGCTTGGTATTCAGCAGGCCTATAATGTGATAAAGCGATACTGTAAATCACAAGAGTAGTTTTTATTGTTTTTCAAGATTATTAAATGCCATAATTTCAGGTCTTAATTTATTGAATTTTAATGTTTTGAGTTGTTTTTTATTTTGGAATATTTCTTGTAACTTTACGTATCAAAATATATAGATATTATGATTACAAAAGATATTACAATTGAAGACCTTGTAGATGATGTACCCGGAGCAGTAAGGTACATGATGGAGCAGGGAATTAAGTGTATTGCTTGTGGCGAGCCTATTTGGGGAACCCTTGAAGAAGCCGCTAAAGAAAAAGGCTTTGATGATGATACTATTGAAAAATTTGTAGCCGACCTGAATCACTTGCAGGAAAACCCGCCTGAGGATTCTGCCGGCGGAAAAAGGATTGAGACCAAATCAATGGACGATTAACGTTTCCATATTCGGAGCTCTTGTCATTTAGGCTATTACAACCCATGCAACTGCTGCAGCGACGAAAATACTGAAGTTAATCTCGGGAAAGATTCTGCTGCGGGTAATGAGGTATTGATTGGATAAAAATATAGTTGCCGGGATGCCTGCCAATGCAATACCTGCCTGGCCGGCAGAAGGTATCAATAACATACTTGCTGTGATGGTTAATAAGAACCAAAACAGACCATTGTAATATTTTCTAATGATGATTTTCTTATCAATTACATGTGTAAAATGATACCACATGGCGCTTAAAAGTAAAAAGATCAGAACATATATTTTAATTGACCTCATATCGTCACTCAGCGGGAAGTTGCGCTGCATCGTTAAACTGTTTGTGATGTCCTGATATACTCCAATCTGATCGGTCATGAAATAGTAAAAAGCTATAAATACCCAGGGCGTTAAAGCACCCAGAATTTGTGCGATCAGACCTCGCCAGTTAAGACCATGTAAAATGAGTGTAAAAAACCAAAAAGGTACTAACATTAGTATTACCGGCCAATAAAACATGGCCGCAATGCCGATCAACAGCCCTGTCCTGTATATTATTCTAATGTTTAAACGATTTATCTGTGTTTTGAGCATATCCTCAAATGCAATAAGGATGAAAAGATTTGCAATAACAGTTGCATTAAAATGGTTGGTCCCGGTCATTAAGGTCATCCATAAAATATACACAAATGCCGGAAAGTATGTGCGCCGGTCGATAAATATGTACTGAAAATTAAGTCTGACCATATAGAAAGCTTCAAATACAATGATTGCAAAGAGCAGTATTGTATTAAGAAACTGTTGGTTTCCAATATGCAGATAGTCAGGCCTAAGGAAGGGAGCAAAGAATGTTTGTGATGTGAAATCGTGGGTCCAGAACAGTTTGAGCCATAGTAAAATGCTGAAAAGCACTATAAGCAATATATTGGCGGGTTGTGGTCCTTTAAGTAATCTAACAAACATACGCTATCTATTTTAAGTCAAATCCCAGGTCCTTCCGGTAATATTTTTTATCAAAATTAATTTTTTCTGCATTATTCATTGAAGTTTTCAATGCTGCTTCCATTGTTTGGTCAAGGCTTGTAATGGCCATTACCCGGCCTCCACTGGTGACCGTTTCGTTATTATTGATTTTTGTGCCGGCGTGTAAAACAATACTGTCTTTTACAGCATTAAGGCCTGTAATTGTTTTTCCTTTTTCGTAGGCTTCAGGGTATCCACCTGAGACAAGCATCACGGCAGTGGCGAAGTCTGGTTTAAGCTCCAGGGTGAAGTCTTTGAGGTTATCTTCGATGCCGGCCCCGAACATATCCATAAGGTCGGTTCTTATTCTGGGCATAATCGACTCTGTTTCAGGATCGCCCAGACGTACATTGTATTCAATCACGTAAGGGTCTCCATTTACATTCATCAGGCCAAAAAATATGAACCCGTGATAATCAATTCCACGTTGCTGTATCCCATGAATTGTAGGTTCAACAATTCGTTCTTCAACTTTTTGTAAAAATGCTTTGTTGGCAAATGGAACCGGTGATATACTACCCATTCCACCTGTATTTAATCCTGTGTCGCCTTCCCCAATACGCTTATAGTCTTTAGCCTCTGGCAGCATCACATAATCTTTCCCATTGGTATAACAGAAACACGACAATTCGATGCCTTTCAGGAATTCCTCTATTACCACGGTAGCACTTGCATCACCAAATTTGCCGGTGAGCATATTTTCCAACTCTATTTTTGCTTCATCAATATCCTCGAGAATCAATACCCCTTTGCCTGCTGCCAGACCGTCTGCTTTCAATACATAGGGTGCCTTTAAGGTTTCAAGGAATGTTTTCCCCTCCTTTAGCGTATCTTTTGTAAACGACTGATATTGAGCAGTTGGAATTTTGAATTCCTGCATAAATGCTTTAGCAAAATCTTTACTGCCTTCCAGTTTGGCTCCGGCTTTTGTAGGGCCCACAACTGGTATTGATTTTAGTTTTTCCTCTGCAGTGAAAAAATCGGTTATTCCTTTCACAAGTGGCGCTTCAGGCCCAACAATGACAAGGCCGATCTGTTGCTCCAGCGTAATTTTTTTAATTGCTTCAAAGTCATCAGGAGCTATATCGATATTGGTTCCGCAGTGTTGCGTACCACCGTTCCCAGGAGCAATATATAATTGATCGATTTTTTTACTTTGGCTGAGTTTCCACGCCAGTGCATGTTCTCTGCCACCGGAGCCAAGTATCAATACGTTCATAATGCATTAAAATTTTAAATCTTCACGAAGATAATATTTTCCGGCAGGGAAATGAAGATATTTTTATATCGATACGGCCAAATGGTTAAATGTTTGATGGAACTATTAGCTTCTTTTCCTTTCGCTGGTTTAAAGACTGCGCATTGTTTTTAGATGCTTCAATCGCTTTCGAAAAGTATGACTGATGGAATATACGCTAAGCGGGTCACGTCTGGTTGTTCAGGTTTTGAGAAAAACTAGAGGAGAACAAGCATCCACGGGAAAGGCTTAGCGGCTTTATGCCACTTAACCGATGCGCAGAGTTCGTTTCTGGTAATGGCTGTTTAGCTAATTTTTGCTACCCTTCATCATAAACCTATGGAAATGGCACCTTAATAATTACCATTACAACCCCATTTTTTTTAACTTTAAACAAAAATTAGTCTGCCATGAATCGAAAAACACTACTTATTACCATTGGCGCATTGCTGGCTGTGGCAATCGCATTATATTTTATTGTTTTTGCTTCGTCAGGTGAGCAAAACAGACAAACATATGCCCGCTGGATTTCAGCACATACCAGTGGGACGGTATCTGCTCATAGTGCCGTAAAAGTTTATTTTACTCAAAATATCGTTTCGGTAGATCAAACAGGCATTGCGCTCTCTGATGGTGCGTTTGAAATATCGCCCAAAACTAAAGGTCAGGCCATTTGGGTGCAGCCCAATGTGCTGGAGTATACCCCGGCTGAGCCTTTTAAAAACGGTACTCAGTATCATGTTGAAGTCGATTTGTCAGAAATGGTCGATTCACTTAAGGTAGATGCCTATGAGTTTGATTTTAATGTGATTGAGCAAAATTTTAATATTGAAATTGAAGGTCTTGCGCCGGTTGATATTCAGAAAGCAGATATGCTGAAAGTGTATGGTAACCTCAAACTTGCAGATAAAGCCGAGGCCGATGTTGTGGGTAAAATGCTACAGGCAACTGTTGGTGATAAAAGTTACAAGGTGAAGTGGGAGGCAGATAAAAGTGGTCGTTTTTTTCAATTTACAATCGATAGTATTGCCCGAACCGAAAAGTCAAGAGTTTTAACCATTCAATATACCGGAGAGCCGCTGAACATAAGCAATAAAGGAACTACTACGTATAAAATTCCTTCGAAAAATGAATTTATCATTACAGGTTATAAAGTACAGCAGCATCCCGATCAACAAGTTGTGCTTTACTTTTCTGATCCCATTAAGCGGTACCAGGAATTATCCGGCCTCGTTGGGTTTGAGCAAATCGATGATTACCAGGTGGATGTGGCCGGAAATCAGCTGATTATACAGCCCGTAGAGCGACAGAAGATTCAGGATGAATTGACCATTCGGCGAGGCATAGAGAGTACGAATGATAAAACATTGAGCGCCGATACAGTTTTTAATATCCTTTTTGAAGAATTAAAACCGGCTGTGCGGGCCAAATCAGATGATGTAATACTGCCGCCAGGAGAACAGGGTGCGCTCTTTGCTTTCGAGGCTGTGAATTTAAAGGCTGTTGATGTTCGTGTGTATCGTGTGTATGAAAACAATATCATTCAGTTTTTGCAGGTAAATAGTCTCGACGATAACCGCCAACTGAATCGTGTCGGGAAACCCGTTTTTGAGCAGACAGTAATGCTGGAACAATTTGCCAATACTGATCTGGGCCAGTGGAATACTTTTTATATTGATCTGAATAAAATTGTAGAGCAGGCCCCGGGTGCCCTGTACCATGTGCAGATTGGTTTTCGGAAAGAAAATGCCATCACACAATGCGATGAGCTTGCTGCTGATAAAAAGGCACAAATTGCATCTGAGCGTTTCTGGAAAAACTTTTCAAGTTATTCATATGGCAATAGTTATAGCTGGCGTCACCGCGATGATCCCTGTCATGAATACTATTATGGTTTCAGACGCGCCATGAAACATAATTTTATGATCAGCGATATTGGCGTTATTGCTAAAGCAGGAGAAGGTGAGCATCTAACAGTATTTGCAACACGTTTGTCAACAACAGAGGTGCTATCGGGCGCCACAGTTGAGGTGTTGAATTATCAACAACAAGTTCTCAAAGAGGGAAAGACCGATGCCAATGGAAAAATTGAATTTGTTGGATCTGAAGATCCCTATTTTGTAAAAGTTACAGATGGAAATCATGCCACATATCTACGCATGAGTAGTTCTGAAGCCCTTTCATACAGCCATTTTCCGACAGATGGTGTAGTTGTGCGCGAGGGAATGAAAGGTTTTTTGTACAATGAACGTGGTGTTTACAGACCCGGCGATACGATTTATGCCGGTTTTATGTTGCATGACTTAACAGGTAATTTGCCTGGCAATATTCCCGTTACCATTGAATTGTATAATGCGCGTTCGCAACTGGCCGGTAAAAAGGTGCTTTCGCGTAATGCAGCGGATCATTATTTGGTGCATTTTCCCACTTCATCTGATGATGAAACCGGTACCTGGCGCATAAAGGTACTGGTGGGTAGCCGTACATTTACGAAATCAATAGCTGTGGAAACAGTAAAACCTAACAGGCTTAAACTGGATATTGATACCCCGGAAAAACTACTGGCTGATGAGAAACAGGACATTGGGCTTCATGTAGAATGGCTGCACGGTGCACCGGTAAGTAATTTAAAGGTTACAGTAGAAGGAGCTGCTACAAAATCAAGACTCCGGTTTGATGATTGGCCGGGGTATGAGTTCAATCACCAGGAGCAGCAACTGAGTACGCCTCCTCAAATGTATTTTGAAAGAAAACTTGATGCCAACGGAGATGCTAAAATTTCGCCTTATATCCCGAAATCGCAGGAGCTACCGGCTAAAGTTGCGCTTTCGTACTTTTTTAAGGTTTTTGAGCCCAATGGAAACTTCAGCATAGCATCAGCCAGGCAGCAATATTTTCCTTACACCTCCTATGTGGGTATAAGATTGCCTGAGCCTACTGGCCGTTACAACATGTACCAAACCGACAAGGAAATTGCCGTAGATTTGGCCGCAACTAATGTAAAAGGCGAAAAAATGAGTTCAACAGTTAGGGCTAAAGTGAAGGTTTATAAAGTTGCCTGGAGTTGGTGGTGGGAGTCTGCCAGTGATTTCGGATATCGCTATCGCCGATATAAAAAGCTGAAAAAGACCGATTACGTTAATATAAAAAATGGAAGAGCAACGTACAATCTTTCGATGGATCGTAACGAATGGGGACGCTATTTAATTGAAGTAACCAACATGCGCAATCAGCAGGTGGCCTCCAAATTTATTTATTTTGACTGGCCATCTATTGCAGGGCGTTCGAACCGACCTGACGGTGTTTCGCAAAATATGCTTCGTTTTGCCACCGATAAGGAGCAATACGAAACCGGCGAAAAAGTGAGCCTGAGCTTTCCAACCGAAGCAGGAGGTAAGGCACTTGTGAGTATTGAAAATGGTGTAAAGGTAATTGAAGATTATTGGGTCGATACCCAGGATGGGGAAACGTCATTCTCATTTAAAGCAACACCCCAAATGAGTCCGAACTGTTACATCAATATTCATTACCTGCAATCTTACAGCCGAACAGCAAACGATTTGCCGTTAAGGCTTTATGGTGTGGCCGGAATTAAAGTGACTGATCCCGAAAAGAAAATATATCCGGTAATTGAAATGGATGGAACCATAGAATCCGGCGAGGAGTTTGAGATTACCATTTCAGAGCAATACGGCAAGGCCATGAACTATAGCATTGCCATAGTTGACGAAGGGCTGCTGGCGTTGACCAATTTTACCACACCGGATCCATACGCCCATTTCTTTAGCCACGAGGCCCTGGGCGTGATGACCTACGATATTTTTGACTGGGTAATTGGTGCGTTCAGCTCCACAATTGAACGTGTAATTGGTATCGGTGGTGGTGCCATGGGCGATAAAGATCCTTCACAGGTTGCCGACCAGCGATTTAAACCGGTTGTAATTGTAGAGGGGCCATTTAACCTTGAAAAAGGAAAATCATATACCCATAAAATGAAATTGCCTCCCTACATCGGAGAGGTCCGAACAATGGTTGTGGCGCGCAGCAAGCAGGCTTTTGGTAAGGCGGAACGTTCTACAAAAGTTAAATCACCTTTGATGGTGATGGCTACTGCACCGCGAAAATTGGTCATGAAAGATCAGTTTGTTTTGCCTGTGAATGTTTTTCGTGATCAGACATCAGGTGGCAGTGTAACCGTAGAGGTAAAACACGACAATAAAATTAGCGTCGACAATCCCAAAAGAAGGATATCTTTTGAAAGCGGGCAGCAGGAAAAAATGATATATTTTGATTGTGTGGTTGGTAAGGCACCCGGAAGCACAAAATTCAGTATTCATGCGATGGATGGAAGTTATACGGCCATGGAACCGCTTTTTGTGGAAATTTATAATCCTACACCTGTCATTTATAATGTGAATTATGTACGCCTCGACGATAATGAGAGCCGTACTGTGGCCATCGATCCAATCGGAGCCCCGGGTACGAATGATTTTACAGCTGAAATTGCCACAATGCCACCATTCAATATTCAAAAGCATTTTCATTATCTCTTAAATTATCCGCATGGCTGCATTGAGCAGACTGTTTCAGGTGTTTTCGGACTTGTGTATGCGCCGAAAATAATACAGTTGACAGATAAAAGTGCCCAACGAATGAAAGATAAAATTGCCGCTGCACTGCAAAAGCTTCGTAAGTTTCAGACGAACAGTGGGGGATTGGCATACTGGCCTGGTTCACGCAATGTAAATGAATGGAGCACCAACTATGCCGGACATTTTATGCTTGTTGCCCGGGAGGCAGGTTACCAGGTCGACCGTGGATTGTTGAATAAATGGATACGTTACCAGAAAACTATGGCCCGCAATTGGGTCGATAATGGCCCGACTTCGCGATACAATCAAGCCTACCGACTTTATACCCTTGCATTGGCCGATAAGCCTGCACGTGGTCCAATGAATCGTTTGAGAAGTATTGAAGATTTACATCCTGCGGTTCAGTGGCGATTGGCTGCTGCTTATGCTGTAGCAGGGCGGGAACGTGCAGCTGAAAAGCTTATAACAAGTTTGTCAGTAGCAGAACCCATTGAAACGATCAGGTATACCTACGGATCTTCGTTGCGCGAGCAGGCTATGGTGCTACAAACACTCGATTATTTAGGTAAAGAGACCGAAGCTTTTAATCTGATCGCTGAAATGTCGGATGCTATGATTGAAGACCGCTGGTACAGTACGCAAACCCGTGCATGGGTTATGTACGCCATCGCCGATTTTTACCGCAAACGTGATGTGGCACGTAAAATTGACCTCACTTATGCCGTAAATAATGGTAAGAAAAATACTGTGCAAAGTAGCAAGCATGTGGCCAGTGTCGATTTCCCATTAGAATTTTCATTGTCGCAGAATATCAGGTTTACTAACCAGTCGGGTGGTGAAATATTTCTTCAGATGATCAGTCAGGGTAAACCGTTGCCTAAAGAAATGGCTGGTGGTGCCTCTAATTTGAGTATTGATGTGCAATACCTTGATTTCAACCAAAATCCGGTGTCGGTTTCCCAAATCGACCAAACCACAGATTTTATCGCACAAATTAAGGTGAGGCATCCCGGTGTAAGAAGAGCCTATAAAGATTTAGCCCTTACATATACTGCACCCGGAGGTTGGGAAATTATTAATACACGGTTTACCGATTTCGACGGCGAAATTAACGAGAGCAATTACACTTACCGCGATTTTCGCGACACCAGGGTGATGACCTATTTTGATTTGGCTAAGAGTCAGGAAAAAGTATTTTATATTAAGTTAAATGCCAGCTATCCTGGCCGGTTTTATTTAGCGCCGGTTTCGGTAGAAGCCATGTACGATCATGCAATTAATGCACGCACCCAATCGAAGTTTGTAAAAGTTAAACGTAAGGAATAATCTATTTGAAATAATTCCATTGCCCGCTGCAATTTTGTAGCGGGCTTTTTTTGTCTAATATCGCATTATGGTTGGTTGTTTTATAAAAAACCAAAATTCGAGCTATGTGAGCTTATCGGAGATATATTTGTCACAACGCAAAGCATTTAAATCTTTCTCTTCATTTTCTTTTGTTAGTTTAACTGCTTAATTCCTGCTTTGGTTGCTATAACTTGATCTCTTTATCAGCCCTAATTAAAGTCAACTACAGTAAATTTAACTACCTCAAAAAAAAATATTATAAAAAATTCAAAATCCGACACTAGTTGTCGGGAGTGCATCGTAGATTACTTAATAAACCTTTAAAATGTCCTGTTATGCGTTTAATTTTTGTTTTAATATTGCTTTTTGCATTTACAATGCCCTTAAAAGCCCAGTTGGTTTACAATGCCGAAAATGATTCTGTAACAATAGTACCTTATGATACCTGGTATGAGGTGTCGGGTCATTATATTGTCAAATTAATTCAAAGATCAGGAGCCAATTATTCATTTATGATTAAAGGTGAATTGTATTTGCTTGTAAAGTTAAAGCAACAACTTGATGATGGTAGCGAGTTCTATGATGTAATAGGGGGTAATAACCGGTTTCATGTTGTAGATACACATTTTGCACATGTAACCCATATTCACCTCGATAGAAAGCAAAAATATGTTTTATTACTTGATGAGGAACATCCTTCTAAAACACTTTATATGGAGGTAGACACTATTCACCCGGACAAAGGTCGGTTTGATCC
>Ga0102938_10000613_pt1 | contig 26506 bp, 21 predicted proteins | sample SalPonR2_B_D2_MG_FD_84516 | JGI IMG/M metagenome (GOLD analysis project Ga0102938, IMG submission 84516) | Salt pond soil microbial communities from South San Francisco under conditions of wetland restoration - Salt Pond MetaG R2_B_D2_MG | ecosystem: Environmental > Aquatic > Marine >... | reverse complement strand
TCGGCTCGCTGCTCGTCGGCGACGAACTTGCGGAAGTGGCGAGGAACCATCAGCGGTACCTTCTCCGGCGGAGCCGCCACCTTACCGTTCAGCCAAGCGATGACTTGAATCAAGTACGGCAAGATCGCCAGCGTCAGCCGGCCATCCAGCTGCCGCAGCGGCTCCATCGGCCGCTGAGGCTACGGTTCCGCGGGGATGTAGTCCGTTGGCTGACGCCAACGGCAAAGATGTGTCGCCCGCTGGCCTGAAGCCTAGCTGTCAAACTTGCGCTCCGGCGGGGCGAGCCCGCTCGGGGCGACAGGATGGCGGGGGTGTTAGCCCGCCGAGTCGTGACTTAATGACTCGGCGAGTTGAGTGACCGTTGGCTGCCTGTGGGACGCCTTGTTAGATCTTTCCGTCTAGGCCCATCTGATAGTATTTGTGGGTTATCTTGTCTTGGTTTTCCAGCAGCCAATCGATCGATGGCTCGTTGTGCATCGCTTTGTGGATCGCTTGCGCCATGGCTTTGCGATGGATGTCAAATAGCGCCTTGTGGTCGAGGTTGTCGTCGTCGATGACGCCGGGATTCAGCCACACGCTGCAGATGATGCCGAGATCGTTTGCTTTTTCTTTAGGGATATCGCCGGCGCGCACCGCGTCGAGGACTCCGTTGGCGATGGCTGCCTGAACCGTGCCCATCAAGATGTTGGTATAGCGAGTGTTTTTGACCGTCACCTTGCTGACACAGAGCGTCACCGGGCGAACTTGAATGTCGGTATTGAGGATCGCGAAGACTTTGGAGTGGCCCATCGCTTGGTCTCCCGTCAGCGTCGCCAGGGCGGTGCCGACCGGTCCGTCGAGTTCCCCGATGACAACTTCGGGTTCCGCTGCGGTGAAAGGAGGGCCGCCGGCAACGAGGGCTTCGCCACTACGGAAAATGATGCGGTCTGACATGGTAATCGTGGTCCAATCGGGAGGCGGTAAAGGGTGAAGGGGCTGTCGTGGGATAACCGTACCGACCGAGAAATCGCTTGGCAACCGCGAGTCGAGGAACTTAAGCAAGGAGGGTTGCGTGTTGGTGATCGTCGTTTCCCGATCCTCCATCAGTTACCATCAGAGGCCGCGATGAATCAGCAAGTCGATAGAAAACCTTGGGAGGAGTGTGATGAAATTTGAGCGATCACCGTTTGGGATTGGAGTGTCGGCATGGGTGCTTGTTTTTGTCTGGGGCATTTCCGATCAGGGATTGGCGACCGAGCCGATGGGAAAGCCGATTCGTTGTGAGGTAGTGCCATTGCCTGGCCAAGAGGTTTCGTTTCGTATCGATGGTGTGGAGAAGACGCGTTGGCATTATGGCGCCGACTCCCCGCGTCCTTTTTTCTTTCCATTGCGTGGTCCGCAGGGTGGGGAGTTGACGCGGATGGGACATCCTGGGGCTCCCAATCACGACCATCATCGCAGCGTCTGGTTTGCGCATCACAAGGTCGCAGGAGAGGATTTTTGGGGGGACGGGCATGGTACTTCGATTCGGCAGAAACGCTGGATGGCGTATCAAGACGGCGACGAGGAGGCGATTATGGCAACGGTGTGCGGTTGGTACGGTGCCGATGGCAGTGAATTGGTGGAGCAAGAAGTAATCGTGGCGTTGTTGCCGCTGTCCGATGGCGAGTACGCATTGGAAATCCAGACCACTTTGCGGCCGGGGGGTGGGCGACCACAGACACGCTTGGAGAAGACCAATTTTGGGTTGTTAGCCGTTCGCGTTGCCAAATCTGTGTCCGCCCATTTTGGGCAGGGGCGTTTAACAAACGGTGAAGGCTTGCAAGGCGAGCAAGCGATTTTTGGCAAACGCGCGCGATGGATGGACTACAGCGGTCCGATTGCGATCGGTGAGGGGGACGCGCGTCGCATGGTCGCTGCGGGGGTGACTCTGTTTGACCATCCGGGGAATCCGCGTCACCCGACACATTGGCACGTACGGGATGATGGTTGGATGGGAGCCGCCTGCTGTTTTGAAGCGGAGCATCTGCTCACTGCAGAGCAGCCCTTGGTGTTGCGTTATCTGCTGCACGCGCATGCCACGGACCTGCCGACGCGAGCTGCCGAAGTCTTCGCCGCATTCAGCGCTCGCCGCCCGTTCAGGGTCGAACGGGCGGCGGAAACGCATGTGCAGTTCGTCATTCATCGCGATAGCAAGTGAGGTTGCTGGTTGCGGTTTGCGAACTGTCGGTCCCCGCGCTGCGGCGGGTGAATTCGTTTTTCGAGAGGCAATCGCGTGGTTGCCATAACTTTTTTATCATCGCCCCACGTGTTGCGGGATGTCAGGTTTTTGGAGCGGGTGGTTAGCTGCACGCTCTGGCAGACTGCTAGCGGAATCATAGCAAACAGATGTAGCTTTATGCTGTACGTGACGGTCATTGCCCTGTGCACTGGGGCGGTCGCAAAACGCGGCGAGAGTCGATCGGAGCTCGTCTAACCGCAGTGAATACAACTTCCGGGGGTGCGAGGAGTGAGCGAATCCGTTAGACTCTGGCTACATGACAGGATGTGAATCGAATTACACACGCGTCGGTCGGATTGGTAATCTAGAAGTCTCGTCTTCGTATTCGACGATAATTTCTCGCGAAACGCATTCGCGAGGTTGCCATTTCGATTCGCACTGCTTTCCCGGGAAAACGACCCAAGCGTTTGGGTAGCGACGGGATAGGCGTCACATCCGTCCTCGATGCCTCGCAAGGGGTGTTTTTCGGGGATTCTACGATGCGAACCAATCTGCGAGGACCGCCATGGCAGTCAACGAAAAGATGGGACAATCCACTGCGCTTTCACCGCCAGAGCAAGACTTTGGTGAAAATCCGGTTGGTCGTCGCGAGACCGACAATTATGCCCAGGAATATATTAAAGGGTTCGTCGACAAGTGGGATGAACTGATCGACTGGGACACGCGTGCCAAAGCCGAGGGCGATTTCTTCATCAAGACTTTGCAGGCTCATGGAGCTCGCAAGGTGCTCGACGTGGCAACGGGCACCGGTTTTCATTCGGTGCGTTTGCTGGAAGCCGGGTTCGAGGTCGTCAGTGCCGACGGCAGCCCCGAGATGCTGGCGCGAGCCTTTGAAAATGCTCGGAATCGCGGGCACATTTTGCGCGCCGTGCATGCTGATTGGCGGTGGCTGAACCGTGACGTGCATGGGGAATATGATGCAATCATCTGTCTAGGCAATTCATTTACGCATCTGTTCGACGAGCGTGACCGTCGCAAGGCGTTGGCGGAGTACTACGCGATGCTGAAGCACGACGGTTTGTTGATCTTGGATCAACGGAACTACGACAGCATTCTCGATCACGGTTTCAGTTCGAAGCACACGTTCTACTACTGTGGCGAAGATGTCCGTGCGGAGCCCGAGCATGTGGATGATGGCTTGGCTCGCTTTCGCTATGAGTTTCCAGACAAGTCATCGTTCCATCTGAATATGTTCCCGCTGCGGAAAGACTATATGCGTCGGTTGATGCATGAAGTTGGTTTTCAGCACGTGGTGACCTACGGGGATTTTCAGCAAACTTACCGCGAAAACGATCCCGACTTTTTTATTCATGTCGCCGAGAAATCTTACGATGCTTGGATGCGTGAGCAGGAGGAAGCAAAGTGAGCGAAGACTACTCTCAAGCCGTCCATGCGGCCCGCGACTACTATAACAGTGAAGATGCGGATAACTTTTATTATTATGTCTGGGGTGGGGAGGACATTCATATCGGTTGGTATGAACCTACCGAACAGACGATCAAAGAGGCGAGTCGTCAGACGGTCGAGCGGATGGCCGATACGCTCAAGCAGCCGCTTGATGCCTCCTCGCGAGTACTTGATTTAGGTGCGGGCTATGGCGGTGCGGCTCGTTATTTAGCCGATCGTTTCGGGTGCCATGTGACGGCGCTGAATTTGGCCGAAGCGGAGAACGAGCGCAATCGCGAATACAATCGCGACCGGGGATTGACCGAACAGATCGACGTCATTGACGCCAGTTTTGAGGCCATTCCAGGGGACGCCGCGCAGTACGACGTCGTCTGGTCGCAGGATGCTATCTTGCACAGTGGCAACCGCGAACAGGTGATCAAAGAGATCGCGCGAGTGCTCAAGCCGGGCGGTGAGTTCGTCTTTACCGATCCGATGTGTGCCGACGATTGCCCGCCGGGCGTGCTGCGTCCGATCTTGGACCGCATTCATTTGGATTCACTTGGCTCACCCACTTTCTATTTGCATCAGTGCAAGGCTGAAGGTTTGTCGCTGATTGGATTTGAAGATGCCACCAAGTTTTTGATTGAGCATTACAGTCGCGTGCGTCAAGAAACCGAGCGACAAGCCGATCGCTTGAAAGGGTTCGTCTCCGAAGCATATCAGACGCAGATGAAGGCGGGGCTGCAACACTGGATCGACGGCGGCGCGAAAGGTTACTTGGCGTGGGGAATCTTTCATTTTCAAAAACCGCTAGGTAGTTAATGGCGCTGAAGCAACAACCACCGTCGCCCGAAGGTCTTGTGCCGCGCATCGGTCCGCATACGCTGCGGCGGCGTGTCTTGGGGATGGAGATCGAGATGCACCCGGTGGTGTTTCCGGTTTCGGCGCTGTTGGTGATCCTGTTCGTGATCGTCACCGCTTACGTTCCTCGTCGTGCGTTGTTGCTGTTTGGCGGTTTGCAAGATTCGATTGCCGCCCACTTCGGTTGGCTTTATTTGGCGTCGATGACAGGCTTTCTGTTGTTTACGATTTGGCTGGCCTGCAGTCGCTACGGACGGATTCGGTTGGGGCCGGATGATTCCCAACCCGCGTATCCACGATGGACGTGGTTTGCGATGCTGTTCAGTGCCGGGATGGGCATTGGCATGCTGTTTTTCGGCGTCGCCGAGCCGATGGCTCATTTCCTTTCGCCACCGAAGATGAACGGTAGTGATTTAGCGGCCGCTCGCGAGGCGATGGGGATCACGCTGTTTCACTGGTGCTTGCATCCATGGGGTTTGTATGCGCTGGTCGGGCTGACGTTGGCCTATTTCGGTTTTCGGCACGAGTTACCGCTTAGTTTTCGTTCGGCTTTTTTTCCGCTGCTGGGAAAACGCATCTACGGTCGCTGGGGAGACGCCGTCGATGTGCTGGCATTGTTAGCAACGCTGTTCGGTTTGGCGACATCGCTGGGTTTGGGGGCCAAGCAGGTCAACGCGGGGTTGGCGTTTGTGTTTGGGATTCCGCAAAGCACGACGGTACAGGTGATTTTGATTGCGGTCATCACCACCTTGGCGGTCGGGTCGTTGATATCGGGATTGAACGTCGGTGTGCGGCGCCTGAGCGAGGCCAACATGTTCCTCGCCGGATTGTTGCTGCTGTTTGTCTTTGTCGCCGGCCCCACGATTTATTTGCTTGGTGCTACGGTCGCTAATACGGGGGCCTATTTGACGCGCGTCCCGCATCGCTCGTTTTTGACATCCAGTTACGCGGGGCCGCAGCAGTCGGCTTGGTTGGCAGGTTGGACCATTTTCTATTGGGGTTGGTGGATCGCCTGGTCACCGTTTGTCGGAATGTTTATTGCCCGGATCTCGCGAGGGCGAACAATTCGAGAGTTCGTCGCAGGAGTGTTGCTGGTGCCTTCGACGGTCGCCGTCCTGTGGATGACCGGTTTCGGGAACACGGCTCTGCATCAGGAACTGGCCAGTCGAGTTGCCGCGACGGACATTGTTGAAGGGGCTTCGCAAGCCTCGGTAACACCTGGCCTGCAAACCTATCAGGTGCAGGTCCTGGATCAGGCGACCGGATTGCCGCAAACGCCCGACGGCAATTGGTTGGTCGGCCCTGACGCGAAAGCGATCGCCAGCCCACGCGGGGTACTGATGCGTTGGACAGACGATCGATTGATCACAAAAGAGGGAGATACGGTCGAATACGATCGCGGCGTGCTGGTGGACGCACAGAGTCGCGCACCGTATGAACCGAGCGAAGAGTCGCTCTACCGCGGTCCCTTCCAAGCCGAAAGCGTTGCGTTATCGATCGGTGGCTATCTATCGCAACCGGTCCTGAATGACGATGCGATGGCTAAGGCCGACACGACGGCAACGGCGATGTTTGTGATGCTGCAGGGGTTGCCACTGGGTTGGTTGACGGCACTTGTCGGCACCCTGTGTGTGGTCTTGTTCTTCGTAACCTCGTCCGATTCCGCATCCTTCGTCGCCGACATGATCGCCTCCGGTGGTAGCCAAAATCCTACTTTGGGGACTCGTTTGTTCTGGGGCATTTTGGAAGGGTTATTGGCGGCAGTGTTGTTGATCGCGGGAGGGCTGAAAGCTTTGCAGACCGGTGCGATCACCATCGGTCTGCCGTTCTGTCTGCTGATCATCTGCATGGCTTATAGTCTTCTGCTGGCGCTCCGCCAGGAACCTGAAACCGCGTTTGAGGATGCCGCGGAGCCTGCCGAGGAGCAGGGAGAGCGGCAGCTTCTGCGGGACGAGCTAGTGGAAGCTTAGGCTAAACGCTGCCTTCGTCGGGTGGCTGCAAGGCGGCGGCGATACCGCCACAATAGCGTTTCTCGCGGTGGCATTTCTCAGTGATCGGTTCGGTGCAGAGGCAAGTCGGTTGAGCAAGCAACGTGGTGCCGGCAAATTGCGGACTTGGTTAGCCGGTCGAGCGGTGCTCTGTCCAACGGTCCATCCCTTGGAGTGTGGCGAACAGGCCAGGGTGGAGCTGCCTGCAGGGCCCTTTGGGTTGATCGAAGCGTTTGTGCATGCCAAGCCACGGCGACCGTTGGCCGAAGCAAAGCCCGATTTGTTGATCCTGAAACTGCCTGGGACAGCGGGGCGCGCGGAGCGCTCGAGTCCCTTGCCGGCCAACTTGATCGATGACCTCTCCACCGAGGTGTGGACCTGGAATCCGCCGGGTTATGGCAAGAGTCGCGGCCGCGCTACCTTTCCGACACTGCCGGCCGCATCGTTAGCGTTTTTTGACGCAGTCGTGGAGCAGCGTCGTGGCAGCCACACGCGGGTCTGGATCTTCGGCAATAGTTTGGGGTCGGTGTTTGCGTTGCAGCAAGCATCGCAGCGAGCGGTCGACGGATTGATTTTGCGAAACCCGCCTCCGCTGGTACAGACGATTTCTCATGTCGCCACTCGCAACCGACCACTTTGGTCGCACGGCCTTGTCCTGCAGGCCGCTCGTTGGCTTGCGACCGCCATCCCGCCCGATCTGGATGCCTTGCAGACCAGTCCGCGCTGTCACGCGCCGGCCGTATTTGTGCAGTGCGAGGAAGACACCTTCATCCCTCCTGCTTTGCAGCAGATGATTCGTGATCGCTATGCGGGACCGAGCAAGCTGGTTCGCTGGGCGGGACTGGAACATCATGAAGTGCCTGATGAGGGGCACTTGCAGCAGTTGAAAGAGGCCATCGATTGGTTGCGAGCCGCGCGAGTTTGATGTCGGCGGTTACGGATAGCGTTGTGGTCGTCAGACATGACGAACCGCTCGCCCGGCTATTGTCCGTTCTCGGCGCGACGGGCTTCCTTTAGCATGTCGACTAGTTCAGGCATCACCAGTGAGCCGGGTAGGGCATAGCTGACGATGCGTCCGGCACGGGCGATATTCAGTCCGATGACGCGGCCGTGGGTGTCCAGCACGGGGCCACCGCACTGGTCGGGTTCCAAAACGGTATCGTGTTGCAAGACGCGATCGAAACCGCTTAAACGCATGCTTCGCAAGCCGTTGACGCGTGCATCATTTTCCGATTCTTGCATCAATGTAAAGTCACGGATCTGCGCGTTGACCTCCAGTTTGCCATCGTCCCGTTGAATGGTCAGGCGGACGGTTTCGCCGGGGTAGAGACCATTGAGGGCGCGGATGACTCGCTGCTGGCCCGCTTCGTCGCGACCATTCACCGCCAAGATTCGGTCGCCAGGCAAGACGCCCGCATCGTCGGCCCCGCTGTCGGGCCAGACTCCATCGACCCGAGCTTGCCCGCGATTGTCATTTCCCAGCACGACACCGAGTCGGCCGACATGCTCTACACGTCGTGGCAAGACACCCATCACGCCGATGCCGATCGGAGCCTCGCCCCGGCCCGCGCTCACCAGGAAGCTTCCCACGGACGGTTCTTCGGTTTCAAAGTGGACACGAGGCAAGCCTCGCACATTATCGATGTGCAGCAGTGCCAAATCGGAGGCGCGTCGGACCGCGGCGATACGAGCCGACAGCAGTCGCCCATCGGCCAGTTGCACGCGAAGGGGATCGGCGCTCAATTCGCTTCGTTTGGTCAACACATAGCCATCGGTCGAGACGACGGCGCCGAGCGCGACGGGCTTTCCATCGGACAGTACCTGACAGGTTGCCTCGCCGGCCGGCTTTGCCAGCGGTTTGACCAGTTTCATCATCTGGCCATTATCGCGACGGTTCGACAACCGAGTCCCAAGGTGTTCCCGCAGCCAATCGGGAGTGCCCAGATCTTCCGCCGGTAGCAGTTGACTGCTGCTGAGTGTGACCAGCAACATAAGTACAGAGCGAATCAGCATTGTGTTAGACCTTCGCAGTGGTTTCGAACAAGCATCGGAAAAGCGTGTGGAGCAAAGCTGTCGAGCAAGGATCAGGGATCAATAAAGCAGTCGCTATTCATCGAACCGGGCGTCTCGCCCAATTTCGACGATCAGTCGTTTCGTTTCGCCGTTGCGTTTCAGGCGAACGATTAACCGCTTGCCCGGCATCGTTTCGGCAACGGCAGCTTGGAGTGATTCAAATGTCGTGATGACATCGTCCCCAAGTCGTTCGATGATGTCGCCTGCCTGGATGCCCGCCGCTTCGGCAGGCGACCCTCTGCGAACCGCTTCGATCACCGCCAATTCACTTGAGGGAACTCCGCTGACGCCAAGCACGGGCCGAAAGCCCGGCAGAAAGCCCCACGACTTGCCTGCCGCCAAATCATCCCAGCTTTTCTCGTAGTGGTGCACCGGTACATGCAAGTTATCCGCCACATCGTTGCCGATGCGACTGTGGACGGCGATCAACTGACCATTCATGTCAAACAGGGGCCCACCACTGTCTCCCCCGATCAACGCACAGTCGGAGACGATCGAGCCTGGGCGAACGGCGAGGATTCGTCCGACTCGGGTCACCATTCCACGCTCTTGGTCGTAGCCACCGGGGTGTCCGGTCGCGATGCACCACATGCCGGGTCGGAGGTTCACACTGGTTCCCAGCGAAGCGTGACGCCATGGCTGGCCGTCGTTCTGACCGCTGTCGATCTTGATCAAGCCGGCATCGACACCGCGGTTCATACCCAGTGTTCGAGCCGACACGGCGCGTCCATCGTTCAACGTCAGCTTTACCTTCAAGCCCGGTCGTTCGGCAACGTGGGCGGCGGTCAGCACATAACCATCGTCGGTGATGATCACGCCGCAGCCTTGGGTGCTGCCTGTTTCATGGCCATTGATTTGAATGTTGACGGTACAGTCCGCCGCACGCTTGGCGATTTGCTGTTGTTGCTTTTCCAGGGCCAGCAACTGCTCAAGGTTGGACGGAACGCTGCCATTGCGGATCAACGATACCAATTGCTCAGGCGGTTCGACACGCGTGATACCGGAGGCGTTTGGCGAGGATGCGGGTTGACCGACGGCTACGTTGCCGCAGGCTGACGCAATGCAGATCGCCACCACTATCAAAGCTAGACGTGACCGACCGCCGGCCAGCTTGCTCGGACGCAGTCCATTTCTAGCGCGGGCGACACCAACCAGACATTCGAAAACCATGGCATTGCGGGGGCTGTGGGGATCGGATGATTAACAAGACGCGATATACTCACGACATATTCTAACCAGATGCCCACCCGATCCGGCAAATGGTCGCTTTCCCTCCAGCATAACCGCTGCGGGCACACCCTCTCTCCAGCAATATCCATCGACGTGAATGATCCGACAAATCCAGCCCGCCGCGCCCTGATTGTGGGGTGTGGCTATTTGGGGCAGCGGGTTGCTGGCCGGTTGCTGACGGCAGGCTGGCAAGTTGCGGCAACCACTCGTAACCCTCTTCGAGCAAGGCAGTTAGGAAGGCAGGGCGTGCAGCCCGTGTTGGCCGATTGGACCGATCCCGCCAGCCTGATGGGTCTGCCTCCCCATGATCGGCTGCTGGTAGCGGTGGCCTATGATCGACGGTCGAATGTCAGCCGTTACGAGAGCCAAGTCCTTGGGTTTCGAAATCTTCTGGAGGCTACCGATCCGTTGGCCGATCTTTGTTACATCAGCACGACGGGCGTATATCACCAGGGCGGAGGCCAATGGGTCGACGAAACTTCGCCCTGTGCCCCGCTGCGTGAATCGGGCCGCGTGCACCTGGAAGCGGAGGAGTTGCTCGCCGCCGAGCGCGGATCGGAGGGGCTTGGTCGGCGGAATCGAGAAGGCGGACAAGCCGCGCGGTGGTGCGTATTGCGATTGGCGGGTATTTATGGTCCCGATCGCATTCCCCGCGCCCGCGATGTGGTGGCCGGTCGTCCGATTGAGACGCACCCCGATACGTATTTAAACCTGATCCACGTCGAAGACGCCGCAGGTGCGGTCATGGCGGCTTGGGATGCTGGTCCTGTGAACCGCGGGCGTTATTATGTCGTTGCCGATGGCGTACCGGTCTTGCGCGGCGAATTTTATGGCGAGATCGCGCGGATCACGGGAAGTGACTCACCCCAGTTTGTGCTGCCTCCCGGTACGGAAAACGCTTCTGCAGCCGACCGTAGCGGCGGAAACAAACGCATCTGGAACGACCGCATGCAGAGGGATCTAGTGCCGCGCCTACAGTTTCCCGGCTATCAGGCGGGCTTGCGTTCCATTTTGGGGTAGTAGCCACCGCTGCTTTCGGGCAGGCTGGCAGGAAGCCTCGTTATCAACCTTTTCTAAACTCTTACGGAGTCATCCCCCTGATGCTGTCTCGCAAGCCGATGTTTCCGGGCGTGATCGAATTAAATTTCCAAGCCGGCGAAGTCTTCGGCTGTAATGTCTATCTGGTCTATGATGGCGATGAGTGGCTGCTGATTGACATCGGTTATGAGGAAACAGTCGATGATTTTATCGAAGTCATTCGGCAACTCGATTTTCCGCTGTCGCGCTGCAAGACGTTGGTCGCCACACATGCCGACGTCGACCACATTCAGGGCTTAGCCAAAGCCAAGCAGTTGTTACGGACCACCGTGACTTCGCACCCCAATGCCGTGAAGCCGCTCGAGACGGGAGACCGCTTGTTGACCTTGGCCGAGATCGAGGCACAAGGGCTGCAGATGGAGATGCCTCCGGTGGAAATCGAGCATCAGATCAACGATGGGGACATCATCGAAGTCGGCAACAAACGTCTCGAAGTTTGGCACACCCCGGGTCACACCGACAGCCAATTGGCGTTTCGCATCGACAACATTTTGCTGAGCGGCGACAACATTTACCGCGATGGATGTGTGGGGGCAATCGATGCGCATCACGGCAGCGACATCAAAGCATTTATTCGTTCGCTGGAACGGATTCGCGACAGCGACGTGGAATGGTTGTTGCCCAGCCACGGCCCTGTTTTTCGGAAAGACGCCGCCATGCTCGACGCGACGATCGCTCGAGTCAAAGGCTATCTGACGATGGCCGATTTTGGCACACTGGCCGAATCGTGGCCGCTGATGGATGAGTGGGAAGACGAGGTCGCCGATGGAAAGCTGCCCGACGGCGTGGGCTAATCGGCGTCGGCTACTTCGTTCTGCTCGCCTGCAAGCGTCGCTTCAGCTCGCTGGCTGCCGATGCGGGGGCTGAGGCTTGAGAAACCGCCGCAGTGACGGCAATCCGTCGCATCCCGGTCGCCAAAACTTCGTCCAAGTTGCCCGCTCCGATTCCGCCAATGGCAAACGCCGGCAGTGTGACGGAATGCGCCACCTGCTGAAGAAACGCCAAGCCGGGGAACGATGCAAACGACTTGGTGTGGCTGGCAAAGGTCGGGCCGCAACCGATGTAGTCGGCTCCTTCAAGCTGTGCCCGTTCGGCTTGCGGTAGGCTGTGGGTCGAGACACCGATCAGCCGCTCGCTGCCAACGAGTCGCCGCACCACCGAGTAAGGCAGCTCCTCCTGGCCGACATGGACGCCATCGGCTTGGGCAGCAATTGCGATGTCAGGCCGATCATTGATGATCAGCAGTGGTCGATTGTTTGCAGGGCAACTACGGACCGTCTGGACCGCCACCCGCGCTCGCTCGAACAGCGTTCGATCATCAAGCGACTTGTCTCGCAATTGCAGCAGGTCCACCCCCGCGTCAGCCAGCAATCGAATGTGACTCGCCAAAGCTTCCAGCGACTTGTCCGCATCGATCAAAACGTAAAGCTGGGACTCGGCCAAACGTCGGCAGCGTCGCGGTAACGTCTCGATCGCGCTGGCCAGCGAATAGGTTTGGTAGCGGATCGCTTCGAGACGCTCCGCTACCGCTGGCTGAACACACTTGACATATTCCTCGGCCGACCGGAGGGCCTGTTGGCAGCGCACCGCCGCGGCCATGGCGACGGCCGCCGGATCGGTGCGGACCTGTTCGGAGGAGGTTGTCAGCGTGGTTCCAACATCGCCCGGAGTGTCGCGAGCGGCTAACCGTTCGGCCGACGGTAATTCGCCGGCTGCCGCGGCGAGGTCATGTCGCAATTGCTTGGCCAAGCGTGACAGCGAAGCATCATCGAGCACAAAGCGGGCGTAGTCTTCCAGCGTCCGCAAACCTTCTCCTGCACGATTCAGCGATACGTCGATAATGCGATAAGCAGCGGACAAAGTCAGGACTCGTGTAACTCGGCTCGGGCGGGGCGTGTCCCACGAGGGGACCGCGTTTGATTTACAATATCGTATCGCGGCCTCGGCAACGTGGGATGCCGCCTCGGTTACCTCTATCTCTCCCCTGGGTGGTTTTCATGAACATGCGATTATCTAGTCTGCCCGCGGCGGTTTGGCGACGTTCGGTCCTGGGCGCTGGACGGCTGTTTGCTGTGCTCGTCGCGGCGCTGCTTGTTGCCGACGCTCACGGCCAAGCCACCGGCAAGCAGGTGGCAGACGCACCGATGAAACCGGTTGTGGAAAACGCTGATTTACCACGTGTGCTGCTGATTGGTGATTCGATCTCGATCGGCTATACCGTGCCGGTTCGCAAATTATTAAGCCAGGAAGCGAATGTGATTCGGCCGTTAACCAACTGTGGCCCTACCACGCGAGGCCTGGAAGGGATCGAGCAATGGTTAGGCGATGGCAAGTGGGACGTGATTCATTTCAATTGGGGGCTGCATGACTTGAAGTACGTTCAAGCGGGGACCGGGAAATTGGCACCCGTCGAGGGGGATCGCACCGAGCAGCAGGTGTTGCCAAAAGACTACGCAGCGAATTTGGAAAAGCTGGTGCAGCGGTTGAAAAAAACTGGTGCCACCTTGATTTGGTGTTCCACGACACCGGTCCCCCCTGATGCGAAAGGCCGGGTCGTCGGCGACAGCCAAAAATACAACGCTTTGGCAGCCGAAATCATGCAGCGTCACGGTGTGGAGACCAATGATTTATACACTTTGGCAAAACAGCGTCAGGGTGAAATCCAGCGGCCAGCCGACGTCCATTTCACGCCCGCGGGATCGGGCGTATTGGCCGAGCAAGTGGCCCAGTCGATCGGAACCGCATTGGCTTCGCGGGCGTCCCAGTAAACGCCTGCCACCAACGCCAGCGGCACGTTAAACTGTTCGAAACGCCCTCGTAGCTCAGCTGGATAGAGCAGCGCATTCCTAACGCGCAGGTCGCAGGTTCGAATCCTGCCGGGGGTATTTTGCTTCACCTTGCGGGTCGGCCACCAAGTATTACGGTCGACTCGGATCGAGCTAGGGTTGCTTGCGGGTTTCGCCGACTCGGTTATTTGGGATTGCTACGTAAACTGGCGGTGGTTGCGTTTCGATAGTCGGACGCAGTGCTGCCGTTTCAAGCTGGCATTTGAAAAGCCACGATCAGAACGCAGAGATATCCCGCAGAGAGAGGGCATTGATGCTTGTTCGTGAGGTTGAATGACTATCCTCGTAGCATCCGGATCAGGTCGGCGTTGGTGAGTTTGGCGGCGGCCTGGGTGCCATCCATGACTCCTGAAACGAGGTCGCGTTTGGATTGATGGAGTGCCAAGATCTCTTCTTCGATGGTGTTTCTGGCGATGATGCGGTAGACCATGACAGGTTTGTCTTGCCCCATGCGATGGGCGCGGTCGGTGGCTTGGTCTTCGACGGCGGGGTTCCACCAGGGGTCCATGTGAATCACGTAGTCCGCCGCGGTCAGGTTTAAGCCGGTCCCGCCAGCCTTCAGAGAGATCAGGAAGGCGTCGCTGTCGCCCGTTTGGAATCGATCGACACAGGCTTGGCGAGTCTTGGCGGGAGTGGACCCGTCCAGATATTCGTAGCGGACCCCTTGGGCTTCGATGGCCTGGCGGATCAGGGCAAGGTGAGAAGTGAACTGGCTGAAGATCAAGACGCGATGGCCTTCGGCTTTGAGATCCGACAGCGTCTCACACAGTTGCTTGAGTTTGGCCGAAGGTTGTGACCACTTGGGGTTGACCAGTCCGACATGGCAGGCGATTTGTCGCAAGCGAGTCAGCAATGCGAGGATTTTAAAGCGATTGTCGGGAGCGTCTGGCAGCGACTCCAACTGTTCGGCTTCGCCGATGGCGGCCATTCGAACGCGGTCGTACTCGGCACGTTCTTCGGCCGACAGGTCGACGTAGAGGTTCATCTCGGTGCGCGGCGGCAGTTCCGAAAGGACTTCGGCTTTGGTGCGTCGTAGCACGAATGGTTGCAGACGCTGCGAGAGGGCTCGTCGGGCGGTTTCGTCGTTTTGTTTTTCGATGGGGCTTGCATACCGCGAGCGAAAACTTTCCCAGCTTCCAAACACGCCGGGTGACACGACACGGAACAGACTCCACAACTCACCCAGATGATTTTCCACCGGGGTGCCGGTTAGGGCAACGGTCCATTTAGCGGGAAGGTCAAAGATCGCTCGCGAGGTTTTGCTGCGGCTGTTCTTAATCGCTTGGGCTTCGTCCAAAACGACGTTTCCCCATTCCACTTTGCCGAGTGCCTCTTGGTCGCGCAGGGCGAGTCCGTAGCTACAGACAATCAGGTCACCCGGGCCGACGTGGGGCAGGAACTGCTCGCGGTCGGTTTCGCGGTAGAGGTGGACTCGTAGTTCTGGCGTAAACCGTTCGGCTTCGCGGACCCAATTGAAGCCCACCGAAGTGGGTGCGATCACCAGTGACGGGCCGATGTCGCGCCGGTCTAGCAGGACGGCTAGCGTCTGAAGGGTTTTGCCCAGTCCCATATCATCCGCCAAGATCCCTCCCACTCCCCATTCGGCCAATCGCCGCATCCAGTTAAAACCGTCCAGTTGATAGTCTCTTAGTTCGGCTTGGATGCCCGCGGGGAGTTGTGGGTCGAGGTCTTCGGCACGGGCGAGCGAGTCCATGCATTTTTGCCAAGTCTTGACCGCTTTGATTTGGATTTCGTCTTCTTGCAGGTCGCGAATCATCGGTGCCGCGGTCGCATCCAATTTCAGTGTTTGGCGATCGGTGTGGATCGCATCATTCAGGCTTTGCAGCCGTTCGCGGAGTCTTTGGGAGATGCGCGCCCATTGGCCGTCGCCCAAACGCACAAAATCGCCTTGCAAGCTGTCTGGGGTGAGTTTTGCCAAATGTTCCAACATCCGGCTGAGTGGAACGGTGGTGTTCTGGAATTCGACTTCGCCCGAGATGCCGAACCAGTCCCGTTTGCGCGTGATCTCGACTCGGACATTGTGATTCGAGAGAGTGCCTAGGACTTGCACCGGAGCCTGGCTGCTGCGGTCCCAGAGGACTTCGACATGGTCCTGGTCAGCTTGTAGGCGTTCGATAAAGGTAAAGATGTCTTCGTGTTCGATCAGTCTGCCGCTAAAGCGTTCCGGTTCGCTGACCGCGGTCGCGGCGGGGTTCCATTGGAGTTGGAACTGTTCGGCAAACTGTTGGACCATGTCGATTTCCGCAGGCAGGTTGCGATGCAGTTGTAGCAATTGTCCCTTGCGTCGGTGCGGTACGTAACTGGGCATGGTTCCCGGTAGTCGCAAAGTGCCACTGCCGTCGCGGACCCGCATGGAGAAATCAAGCCCACCATCGGACAGTGACCGGAGGAGGATCGCCAATCGCGGTGTATCGTCCACCACCGGTCCGGCCACTTTTTCGGGCAGTCGCAGCGAGACGGCCTGTTGTAGTTGTTGCAGTCCGGTAGTGGTTGCAGGAAGGTGTTCGCCGGGCAGTGGGTCGAAGGAGAGTAGCGTTCGTAAAATCTCGATCTGACCCGCATTGACATCGCAGACGTGGAATGCGCTGTAGTCGCTGCAGAACCACGCCAACGTTTGGTCTTCGATAAAGAGCTTGACGCTTGATTGAGGCGACGGGTTATTTTCGATAAAGAACGCCATTCCATTCTTGGTGTTGCCGAATCCAAATTCGAGCGGCACGCGTTTGATCTGAATCGGAGTTTCGTTCCAGTAGGCGTTGTCTGCCTCCGCCAGGACATCCATCGCGACGATTGGGCTGAGTCGATAGGTGATTTGGTGGCGATAGTGGTCGTTTTCTTTGCGGATGCTGTATTGAAGTTGGCGGTCTGTCGTGGAGAGTGGAGTGGGAGGCTGGTTGAAAAAGTTTTCCAGTGAGATCGTGCGGCCTTTGGTAAAGCCGTTGCCACGCTTTTTGGCTTGTTGCAAAATCGGGCGAACTTGCAGCGCGTCGCCTTGCATTTGGAATCGCCAGGCGATGCGAGATTCCGAGGAGGTCTTGAGCGGTGGCAGATGATCCGCAGAGGGCCTTGCCGTTGGCAGTTTCGCGATGGCGACATCAAGCCGGTGTAACCAATCGTCGGTTGGATCGGGTTCGTAACGTGTCCGGTCGGGTTGGCCAGCAGTGAAGTCACGGGCACGCAAGCGAGCGTTGAGCGGGCTGTCGGATGACTTGAGTTCCATGATGATTTGCTCAACGAACTCATAGGTGTGTGTGCAGGGGTGCCGCCCCTTGGACTGCGGACAGTTGCATCCGACAGCCGGCCGTTGGGGCGCGGCCAACGCGAAGAGCTCGAAAGTCGTTCGACCGTCGCTCCAGATTCCTTGCAGTTCGCCCGATCCATAGACGCGTTGGATGTTGCAATCCGCGTCACATCCAAAAGCTTCGTCCGCGATCCGGTCAGGAAAACTGTCGGCGACCGATTCCAGTTGGTCGATCCATTGCTCAGGGAGGGAAGGCTGTTGCACTGCAGGTCCCGGCTCCAGCCACAGCGGCAGGGGATCGTCGTTCGTTGGGTGACGCTGATTGGTCTTCGCCTGTTGGCGTTTCTGTATCTGTCGAAAGGCCGCCAAAATGCGGTCGCGGTTTATTTTTTCTTCGGATCGTGCCACGTCGCGTCCTTTCAAACGGAGGCCTCAAATGCAAACCGTCGCTGTCGGTGAGCATAACTTTGGGGTCGTTGGATGCTACTGTACCGAACGTCTTTTTCGCCGTGAAGCGTCCGCGGGCGTGCTTGCCCTCAATTTGTGGCTTGCCTAGAGTTGCGGAGCGTTCTAGCTTCTAGAATCGGTGATTGCAGGGCTGTCACTCTGACGGTCGGACGGGGCGTATGGCGTCGGTCACACCGGGCACATAGAAAGGTCGGCCATGAAGGACGAGGAAACAGGATTGATCGTGGGTCGTGACGACGCGGTTTTGGCGGAGCTGAAAGAGGCCAAGCGTGTGCTGACGCACCAGGGATTGGCCGATCGCTTGACCGAGTTGCTGGGGATGCCGGTGACAGCGACGATGCGGATGCTGCCCGATGTCGCGGAGTCCGCCGTTCACGCGTCGATCAACAAGGCGCTGCGGATGTCGCTTGATGTAGCGGTGCGAACGTTGGGTGAGCCTGGTGGATCGCCACGGTTGCTGGGCCATAAATGGATGGCTGGTTTGACGGGAGCTGCCGGCGGAGCGTTTGGGTTGGCGTCGGTCGCTGCCGAATTACCCGTTTCGACGTTGTTGATTTTGCGAAGCGTCGCCGACATCGCACGCAGTGAAGGCGAAGACCTGACCGACTTGCAGACGCGGATGGCTTGTCTGGAAGTGTTTGCATTTGGCGGCGAGAGCGATGCGGTCGAGGGGAGCGATTTGGAAGACAAGACCGAGATCGGTTACTTTGCGGTGCGCGCGGCGCTGGCGAAGCAGACCGCTGATGCGGCGAAGTACGTCGCCAAGAGTGGCGTTGTCGATGCGACTTCGCCGCCCCTGGTGCGGTTGATCAGCGAGATCGGGAAACGCTTTGGTGTGGTGGTCAGCGAAAAGATCGCGGCGCAGGCGATTCCTGTCGTCGGTGCCGTGGGAGGCGCGCTGATCAATACGTACTTCATCAACCATTATCAAGAGTTGGCTCGGGCCCACTTTACCGTCCGCAGGTTAGAGCGGGCGCATGGCACGGCCGTGATCCGGGCTGCTTACGAATCGCTGTGAGCCGAACTTGCTGTGAGCCGAACTCCAGCCATGCGATCGCGAGCTGGATTGTCGGGTGGTATTCACCGCGTGGGCAGTGTTCTTTCACCGCGTGAGCAAACACCATTATCTTGGCCGTCGCTCCTCGAGCCACGCTTGGGCAGGGACTTGGCTGGGATCGGCGATCGCCCAGGCCGGTTTGGGAAACCATCGCAGCGAGCTGTAGCGAGGATGGGTTTCCCAGACGTGGGCCGCTTGGGGCTGGAGTTCCCGCAGATCGCCGGTGCTGTGAAGGTAGTCTGACAACTGCTCTTGAAGGCGTTTCAGTGTGGCTGCCTGTTGCGGGTCGTCGGCCAAGTTGTCCAGGCAAGCCGGATCGGTTTGGATCGCGTAGAGTTCGTCCGCCGGGCGCAACCCGACTGCGGCGTCCAGGAGTGTCGCGACGTGGGGTTGGTCGCGGTGGCTGAGCATCCAACTGAAAGTGGGACAGGCATCGATGTCATGGTAGCCCGCAGTCTCGCCGCCGAGTTGACTGGTGACGATCTCGGAGGCTTGATCGTAGGTCACCGAGTCATATTTCTGAGGGCTGCCTGCCGGCCAACGCTCCGGGTAATAGTTGCGAATGTAGAGGTACTCTTGGGTCCGAATGCAGCGGCAGGGATAACCCAGGGTGTTGAATCGCGACGACGAATGGCGTTCGCGTCCGCTGAAAATGGCAGTTGGCCAATCGCCGGGTGGCTTGCCGCTTTTCAGCATGGCGAGCAGCGACCGACCGGCTGGCGGCTGAACCGCGGAGGGTGCCGTCTGGGCGGCATCGTAGATGGTGGCGGTCAAGTCGATCAAGTTGACCAATGCATCGCATGGCGGTTGAGGAGTAAACCGGTCGGGCCAGCAGATGGCTAGCGGCATGTGGATCCCGAACTCATAGAGGTTGGCTTTGGCGCGTGGAAAGGGCATGCCGTTGTCGCTCGTCACGATCACCAGCGTATTGTCCAGTTCGCCCGCTTGTTCGAGTGTTGTGAGCATTCGCTGCAGGTGTTTGTCGAACCATTCGATCTCGTAGAAGTAATCCGCGATGTCGCTGCGAATGGCCGGGTCATCGGGCAGAAAGGAAGGGACGGAGATTTTCGAGAGGTCTGCGCCGTTGCGTTTGCCAATGCCATTGTCGTAGCTGCGATGCGGTTCTTGGGCGCCGAACCAAAAGCAGAACGGTTGGTCCTCATCGCGTGTTGCCAGAAAGTCCTCAAAGTTCGCCGCGTAGTCAATGGAGCTGATGCCTTTGGGGGAGGCTTGCTTGCGGCGGCTGAAAGCGGGGCCGGCTGGGTTTTGTGTGCGACCGCTGACGCGAAAGTTACCCGGTCCCCAGCCTTTGCCGGTGTAGCCGACCGCATAACCGGAGTTTGCCAGGGTGTCGGGAAAGGTTGGTAAGTCGGCCGGGAACGAGCTGGCGTGGGTTCCCGCCGGGCCGATCTGCCAGATGTTGCGGCCGGTCAGTAGAGCGGCTCGCATGGGACTGCAGCCGGGAGCCGGAGTGAAGGCGTTTTGAAATCGCACGCCGCGACGCGCAACGGCGTCAAAACCGGGAGTCGCGATGCCAGGGGTGCCGTACGCCGAGGCGTGGGGGAACGACTGGTCATCGGCGATCGCCAGCAAGATATTGGGCCGCGAGTCGGCTGCATGGCAGGCGGCGGGGAAGAGCAGGGCGCAGGCGACCCCGAATGCGAGACAACAGGTAGCTTGAGGCATCAATGATCAGGAGGGTGGGAGGAGGGTGGAGGGGAGTGACTGAACCGGCGTCCCACCGCTTCGACCACCAACACGGCCACACAGCCGGCGACCGCCAAAGCGATCAACAGCGACAGCGAACCGGGCCATTGCGAGGGAGGGACAAACTGCCAATCTCGCTGCGAGAACTTGGCATCGGCAGTTGCGGCGGTCGCTTGTTGGAGCGGCCATAGTCTGCGCAACGAGCCAAGCATTAATCCTAACAAAGCGGCGTAGGTCATGTCGTGGTGATGCTGCAACAACCACCGCAGCAGACGGCTGAAGAGGGCCAGTCCCACCACACAGCCGATTCCGAAGAGAGACAATTTAAGGAAGCCTTCAGCGGTCACTTGGCCGCGTGCCAAGTCCTTGATCAAGCCGGTGATCGGCTGATAGACGCCCAGCAGCAATAAAACAAAAGCGCCACTGATGCCAGGCAGGATCATGGCACAGATCGCGATCATGGCAGCCAGGAAAATGAACGGCAGGCTGGGTTCGCCGCCGACACTTCCCAGGCCGCACAGGGCGAATGCCGCCACTCCCGCAGCGCCGCACAGCCCGACCGAAGCGAAGCTCCACCGCTTCATCTGTTGAGCCACAATGAGGCTGCTGGCGAGGACCAATCCGAAGAATACACTGAGCGTTTCCGGCATCCGGTGGTCGAGCAGCCAATGCATCAGGCTGGCCAGCGTGACGATGCCACCTACCACGCCGATTCCCAGCCCGATGACGAACCTGAGGTCGCAGTGCTGGGCCGCTTCGCGCCAGGCCCGCTTTTTTAGCAGCCCCAGTGCGTGCCGATCGAAGTGACTGATAGCCGTCACCAGCCGTTGGTAGTGGCCCAGAATCAAAGCGACGGTGCCGCCGCTGATGCCCGGCACCGTGTCGGCGGCTCCCATGCAGTAGCCCCGGAGCACGTTGGTCACATCGGTGGCAAAGCGGCCCGTAGCAGCCGGTTTGGGGGGGGCGTCGGCAGCCGAGGGATCGGAATCGGTAAAGTTCGCTGGCATCGTCGGTCGAGTCGTTTTTTGCGAGGTAGCTTTCGGGGACCGGAAAGGATAGCTTTTCCCTGCCGCATGCGACGTTGTGGGTCGCCGAATTGTATCGATTGGATAAAAACCGTTATGCCGTGGTATCACGTCTTCATTCTTGCCGTTGTGCAGGGAATCGCTGAGTTTCTACCGGTCAGCTCGTCTGGGCACCTGGTGGTGCTGGGAGCTTGGATGCAGATCAAGGACGAATCGGCCACGCTGGAAATCATCCTGCACGCAGGCACCTTGGCATCGATTTTGGTCGTTTACTGGCAACGCATTTGGGCGCTTTTGCAAGCCGACCGCCGCGTGTTGCCGCTGCTGTTCGTAGGCACGATTCCGGCCGCCGTGGTCGGGCTAACGATCAAAAAGGCCTTTCCGGAAATCCTCAAAGACCCGTTGTTGGCCGGCAGCATGCTGTTGATCACCGGCGTTTTGTTGCTGTCGCTGCGTTTTTTACCCAAGGGCGAAGCCGACTATCAATCGTTCAGTTGGGGCAAAGCCTGGGCCGTGGGCTGCTTTCAAGCCTTCGCGATTTTGCCCGGAGTCAGCCGGAGCGGTTCGACCATTGTGGGTGGACGGATGCTCGGATTAAAGTCCGAGGATGCCGTGACGTTTTCGTTTCTGTTGGCGATTCCCGCCATTCTGGGAGCCACCGTGTTGGCAGTTAAAGACCTGGTCGATCAGCCGCCGACCAGTGAAGGCTTGAGCGTTTTGCTGGGCGGCGCGGTGGTCGCCTTTGTGATCGGGTTGGTGTCGTTGCGGTGGCTGATTCGCTGGAGTCGACTTGGGCGTTTGGATTGGTTCGCCTATTGGTGCTTTCCAGCGGGCCTAGTGGTAATCGCGGGCTGGTTTTTAGGCGTGTTTACGAAGTCCTAGTCGCGGGTATCCTCGGGCTTTGCCTTGGACGCATTCTTCGCAAGCACTGGATCGACGATGGCGGCATCGAACTACGGAAAAATCGCTCAGGTTCGAACCCCTGAAGAGCTTGCTGAGCGGCTGGAAAGTTTGGGGCTGTCGCTGCCCCTGGACCCTAAAATTTTGTCGGCAGCCGAAGGGTCGCCGCTGGCCGTAAGCGGACGAGCTGGCGAGTTGGAGATCGGCAACCGGTGGTGCATCCATCCCATGGAGGGCTGGGATGCGAACCGCGATGGCTCGCCCACCGAATGGACCTTGCGGCGTTGGCGTCGTTTTGGCGATAGCGGTGCGAAGCTGATCTGGGGTGGCGAAGCGGCCGCGGTGCGACCCGATGGTCGAGCCAATCCGAACCAGACGATGGCGATCGAGAGCAACGCAGCGGGCTTGCGGCAACTGCGGCAAACGCTGCAGGACGGGCACCAAGCCGCCATGGGGGACACGGCGGGTTTGGTGATCGGTTTGCAGTTAACGCACAGCGGTCGGTTTTGTCGTCCCGAGTCCAAGGAGAGGCTGGAGCCGCGGATCGCCTACCACCACCCGCTGCTCGACGCGCGATTCGGGATCGACGCCGGCGACGATCAAGTCGTCTGGACCGATGCCCAACTGGAGGGCTTGATTGAAGATTACGTGCGGTCGGCGCGACTGGCTGAGGCGTGCGGTTATGATTTTGTCGATGTCAAAGCCTGCCATGGCTATCTGCTGCATGAGTTTCTCAGTGCCCGTTCGCGTCCCGGTAAATATGGCGGCGACTTTGCCGGTCGCAGTCGCTTGCTGTTGTCAATCATTCAGGCGGTCCGCAGCGCTTGCCCTGGATTGGCGATCGGCGTGCGGCTCAGTTTTTTCGATACCTTGCCCTACGAAGGTGGCGGCGAAGTGGGCCGTCCGATGGCCTGGCAAGCGGGGCAAGCTTACGAAGCGGGGTTTGGTTGCCAAGTCGATGCACCGTTGGAACTCGATCTGGAAGAGCCGATTCGGTTGGTGCGGGAATTGTCCAAGCTGGGCGTGCGGTTGTTGAACCTGACCTGCGGCAGCCCTTATTACAACCCGCATATTCAGCGACCTGCGATCTTTCCACCAAGTGATGGCTATCTGCCTCCCGAAGATCCGTTGTGCGGCGTCGTGCGGCAGATCCAAGCAACCGCGCAGTGTAAAGCCGCCGTTCCAGAAATGTTTGTCGTCGGATCGGGCTATACCTACCTGCAGGACTATCTGCCGCATGTCGCTCAAGCGGTCGTGCGAGCCCAGATGACCGACTCGGTTGGGCTGGGGCGGATGGTGCTGTCGTATCCCGAATTGCCACTCGATACCTTGTCGGGTACGGTGCCTCAGCGAAAGCAGATCTGCCGAACCTTCAGCGACTGCACCACCGCGCCTCGCAACGGCATGATCAGCGGCTGCTATCCGCTCGATCCACAGTACAAGGCGTTGCCGGAACGGAAGCAACTGATCCAGTTGAAGAAAAAGATGGGTTCGTCGTAAAAACTAGAGAGTTGTTTGCCAGGGTGCTGTGGACATGGCTAGTGGGTGATGTACAATTTCATACTGTACAGGTGGCCCTTCCGCCAGGTGGTGGATCCCGTTTGCCCGCATTGGGAGTCTTCGCGATGTCTGAAACGCAATCAACCGTTCAATCGTCAACCATTCAACCATCAACCGTTCAGCAGTCGGAGAACCAACAGTTAACGGTTCGGCAGCAAGAAGTATATGACTTAATCCGTCATTTGATTGTCTCTCGCGGGTACGGGCCGACGGTCCGCGAGATCGGGCATGAGTTTGGCATTAAGAGTCCCAATGGGGTGATGTGCCATCTGAAGGCTTTGGAACGTAAAGGTTTGATTCGGCGTAGTCCGAACAAATCGCGTGCGATCGAACTGGTACATGAAGCCGACCGTTCGGTTGGAGCGATGCCGTTCGCGGGGATTGTGGCGGCTGGCCCCACAACGTTGGCTTTTGAGCAGAACGATCGGGTCAACCTGAGCGAAATCTTCGCTGGCGATGATCGCTTTGTCCTGCAGGTTTCAGGCGACTCGATGATCGATGCGCACATTGCCGATGGCGACTATGTGGTGGTGCAAAGGCGCGAAACGGCTTCGGCGGGTGACATTGTGGTGGCTCAAACGCCCGAAGGCGAAGCGACCCTCAAGTATTGGCATCCCGAGGCGGGGCGGATCCGCTTGCAGCCGGCGAATTCCGAAATGGAGCCGATCTACGTCAAGGACGCCCAAGTCTTGGGGATCGCGATCGGCGTGATTCGCTCCAAAATTTAAAGCTTACCCTGCTTTGCTTTCAATGGCGGCATTGAGTTTGTTGTACAGGGTTTTCAAGCTGATCCCCAACTCATTCGCAGCCGCCGGTTTGTTGCCGCCATGGCGTTCGAGCGCTTCTTCGATCGCCTGCATTTCCAGGTTTCGCAGGCTGATCGGGCCGCTCGACCGCAGTTCCTTTCGCAGTTGTCGTGTGCTGAAATGACGTGGCAGGTGTTCCGGCAGGATCGGCAAGCGATCGCACAAAATCGCGGCATGCTCAATCACATTTGCTAGTTCTCGCACGTTGCCGGGCCACACGTGTTCGGCCAAGATGCGCAGTGTTTCGGGATCCAATGGCGCTGCCGAATGGTTCGCCGTTTCAGGTCGAAATCGTCGCAGTAGGTGATTTGCCAATAAAGGCAAATCGCTGATCCGTTCTCTCAAAGACGGCACATGGATTTCAAACGTGTTGATGCGAAACATCAAGTCTTCGCGAAACGCGCCATCATGCACCATCAGGTCAAGGTCGCGGTGCGTTGCGCACACGACACGGACGTCAATGTGTTGGGTTTGGTTGTCTCCCACGCGGCGGATATCGCCCGTTTCCAAGACGCGTAAAAGTTTGGCCTGCATTGAAAGGGGCAGTTCGCCGATTTCATCCAGAAAGAGCGTCCCCTTATCGGCCATCTCAAATAGGCCGGTGCGAGCCGCATCGGCACCCGTGAAAGCTCCTCGGCAATGCCCGAACAGTTCACTCTCGATCAGGTTTTCCGGCAATGCTCCGCAGTTGATCGCCACGAACGGTTGGTCCGCGCGTAGGCTGTGTTCGTGTAACGAGCGGGCGACTAATTCCTTGCCACAGCCGGTCTCGCCACGGACCAGCACGGTGCTTTCGGTCGGTGCGACGCGTTGGATTAAACGCATCGCTTCATCCATTGACGGATGTTCGCCAATCAACCGTGTTTCGCCTTCGGCGCGGCGCACCCGATGTTCGAGTGCCGCGACCTGGCGTCGGCTTTGGCGCCGCTCACGAACCCGACCCAGCAGACCCGCGATATCGGCCAGCCGACAAGGTTTGGTCAGATAGTCGAAGACTTGGAACTGAATCGCGGAAATGGCCGTGTCTTGGCTGGGGTTGCCAGTCATGATGACCGTATCCATGTCGGGCCGCAGTTCGGCCGCCTTCTCGATCACCTGCAGTCCCGACAGGCCGGGCATTTGCAGATCGACGATCAGGCAGTCAAACGATTCCATCTCCAGCGCAGCGACCGCGGTGAGGCCGTCGGGGCAGACCGTGACGTCGTAGCCCATCCGCGGCACTTCGCTGCGGATCAGCTCTTGCAGGTTCTCTTCATCGTCGGCGAAGAGCACACGCATCCGAGGCGCATCTTTAGGCGATTTTTCGTGTGTCATATTCATTCTCATGCGGTTGAAGGGGCAGCGTGACTTGCAGACAAGAGCCTTTGCCCAGGCCTTCGCTGGAGGCGGAAATCACTCCGCCATGTTTACAAATAATGCGATAGGTAATGCTCAGGCCCAGTCCGGTACCGCGACCGTCTTGGCGACGGGTGAAGAAGGGTTCGAACAGATGTTCTCGAACTTCTTCGCTCATCCCACAACCGTTATCCGCAACCAAGATTTGAGCATGTGTAGCTGTTTTTTGAACCGTGACATGCACCGCCCCTTCGCTAGCGCAGCTCTCCAAGGCGTTGGTGATCAGGTTCAAGACCACTTGTCGTATTTCCTGCGCGTTGACCGAAGCGATCACGTTTTCAGGGCAACTTACGCAAATGGTTTTGCAGCGATACTGCCCCAGCGTGCTGACCATCGACACGACATCGTCGATCAGTTCTCCGAGGTCCGTAGGAGTGACGGTCACATCGCCTAAGCGGCTGAAGTCGAGCAGTCGTTCGGTGATGCCTTTGCAGCGAAAGGCTTCGGCTTGAATGCGTGACAAGTTTTTTTGCAAAGCTTCCGCCTCTTCACGCGTGATGGTGCGAGTCGGCTGGTTGCTGTTTAGCACATCGTGCAGTCGCGATTCCAGAGCTTCGGCGCTCCAGGCGATCGAGGCGAGC
>Ga0102938_10000611_pt1 | contig 26524 bp, 19 predicted proteins | sample SalPonR2_B_D2_MG_FD_84516 | JGI IMG/M metagenome (GOLD analysis project Ga0102938, IMG submission 84516) | Salt pond soil microbial communities from South San Francisco under conditions of wetland restoration - Salt Pond MetaG R2_B_D2_MG | ecosystem: Environmental > Aquatic > Marine >... | reverse complement strand
CACGCGTGAGCAGATCAGGCCCATCGTCCAGACCCTGATCGATCTTCACGATCAGTTCAGCGCCGAGGGGATTGCACTCAGTCGAGCCGATGCCGGCCTGCTTGACGATCTGGGGCCGATCGAGCTCCACGGCGCCAGCCGGCTTCAGGCCCTGGCTCAGTCCCTGCGAGATTTCTCCGGTCTGGATGAGGTCAATCTGCCCAGCACTTTCAAGGGCGAACTCCGCCATTACCAGCAGCAGGGACTGAACTGGCTGCAGTTTCTCAGAGCGCATGAATTCAACGGCATCCTGGCCGACGATATGGGCCTGGGCAAGACCATCCAGACGCTTGCTCATCTGGCCGTGGAAAAACGCGCCGGGCGCATGCAGAGCCCCTGTCTGATCATCGCCCCGACCAGCCTGATGGGCAACTGGCGGCGAGAGGCCGAGCAGTTCACCCCCCGACTCAGGGTTCTGATCCTGCAGGGGCCGGACCGATCCGACAAGTTCGGACTGATCCCGGATCATGATCTGGTGCTGACCACCTACCCGCTGCTGCCGCGTGACCGGAAAACCCTGCTCGATCAGCACTGGCACTACGTGATCCTCGATGAAGCGCAGTCGATCAAGAATCCGAAAGCCCAGGCGGCACGGGTTGCAAGAGCGCTGAAGACCGATCACCGCCTGTGTCTGACCGGCACGCCGATGGAAAACCATCTGGGCGAGTTGTGGGCGCAATTCGATTTTCTGATGCCGGGTTTTCTCGGCGACCAGACCGCGTTCACACGCAATTACCGAACGCCGATCGAAAAACATCAGGACAACGAACCGCTGGGCCGTCTGAACCGTCGCATCGCGCCTTTCTTGCTGCGCCGGACCAAGGACCGTGTGGCAGCAGAACTGCCGGCCAAAACTGAAATCATTCGAACGGCGAACTTCGATCCCGCCCAGGCCCGCCTGTATGAAAGCATCCGGCTGGTGATGGAGGACAAGGTGGCCCGAGCCATCGCCGCCAGGGGCCTGGCCAACTCGCACATCATCGTGCTTGATGCGCTGCTCAAGCTCAGGCAGGTCTGCTGCGATCCGCGCCTGCTGCCGAAGAAAATGAGCAGCGCAAAAGGCGTCCCGTCGGCCAAGCTGAATCTGCTCTTCGATCTGCTGCCCGAACTGCTCGAAGAGGGCCGCCGCGTGCTGTTGTTCTCACAGTTCACTACCCTGCTCGGTCTGATCGAGACCGAGCTGGGCGCGCGCAGCATCGCCTACACCAAACTCACCGGCCAGACACGCAAGCGCGAGCAGGCCATCGAGCGATTCCGCTCCGGTTCGGTGAATCTTTTTCTGATCAGCCTGAAGGCGGGCGGGGTCGGCCTGAATCTGACCGAAGCCGACACGGTCATCCACTTCGATCCCTGGTGGAACCCGGCCGTCGAGCATCAGGCGACCGACCGCGCGCACCGGATCGGACAGGACAAACCGGTGTTTGTCTACAAGTTGATCACCGAGGGCACGGTCGAAGAAAAAATCCTGGCCCTGCAGGCGCGCAAGCACGAACTGGCTCAGAAGGTCTACGGCAAAGGGCGCGCGGCCAGTGACCCTCCGATCACCGAACAGACCATCGCCGCACTGCTCGGACGCAACGGAACTGTGGACTGAACCCAAGGGGTCTGGCTGTCATCATCCCGTCGCAGACAATGGCCAAGGTATCGCCAATCTCTTCGATCAGCTCAGGCCATGCTGCTTCCCGATCACGGCTATTTCGATGTCCCCCTGCGCCATGGGCCGGTCCATTGCCGCATCGAGGGCCCGAGAGCTGCACCGATCATGCTTCTGATCCACGGTGCCACGGTGCCGCACTGGGAGTTCGATCGCCTCGTGCCGTATCTGAATGAGGCCGGCTGGCGCACCCTGCGGCCCGATCTCTACGGGCATGGCCGCTCGGCCCGGCCGAAGACCGTCTACGATCGGCAGCTGTTCGTAGCGCAGCTGGACTCGCTATTGCGGGCTTTGTCCATTGCCCGTCCCGAGGCCGTTCTCGGTCATTCCATGGGAGCAGCCATCGCAGCCGAACTGGCTGCCCGCCGATCGATCAGACGGCTCATCCTGGTCGCCCCCTTGCTCGACTTCAGTGCGGTCAATCCTCTGCGGCCGGTCATGCGCCTGCCGTTCATCGGCGAGCTGTTCATGGGACTGGTCGGCCGACCGGGGCTGATTCGCCGACGTCACCGCCGCTATCACGCCATCGGCCATGGCGAGTTGGCCGATCGCTTCCGCGAGCAGGTCCGAATGCCCGGCTTCTGGCGAGCCATGCTGACGATGGTGCGCGACGGGGCTCTGGGCAACCAGGCGGAGGCCTACGAGCAGGCTGCTCTGAGGATTCGTCAGCCGCTGATTCTCCACGGCGGTCTGGACCACATCGTCTCGACCGAGGATGTCCTCAGAATCGAGGAGTTCTTCGATGAGGCCGAACTGCATGAGTTCGAGGACCTGTCGCACAACCTGCTGCTGACCGACCCGGATCGAGCCGCCGAGGTGATCGTCTCCTCGCTCGCGCTATCATCAAGCACACGCAATCATCCGGCGATCGCCCCGGTCTTCTCATGACCGACCCGGCAGCGCGGGCCGTGGATGGCCGGGCAACGAACCTCCCTGAAGGAACGCACATGAGCGACAACGACTACAGCCCACCCAGGATCTGGCAGTGGGAGAAAGGCAACGGCGGCAAGTTCGCCAACATCAACCGCCCGAGCGCGGGCGCGACGCATGAAAAAGAACTGCCGGTCGGCAGGCATCCGCATCAGCTCTATTCCCTGGCCACGCCCAACGGGGTCAAGGTCACCGTCCTGTTCGAAGAGCTCCTGGCCCAGGGATTCAATGATGCCGAATACGATGCCTGGCTGATCGATATCGGCGAGGGTGAACAGTTCGGATCAGGCTTCGTGTCCGCAAATCCGAACTCCAAGATTCCCGCGCTGATGGATCATTCCATTCAACCCGTGCAGCGCGTGTTCGAGTCCGGGTCCATCCTGCTCTATCTGGCCGAAAAGTTCGACGCTTTCCTGCCCAGAGCTCCGCGCGCGCGGGTCGAATGCCTGAACTGGCTGTTCTGGCAGATGGGCTCGGCACCCTATCTCGGCGGCGGCTTCGGGCATTTCTATGCCTATGCACCGATCAAGATCAAGTACGCCATCGACCGCTTTGCCATGGAAGCCAAGCGCCAGCTCGACGTGCTCGACAGGCATCTGGGCGAATTCGAGTACATGGCCGGCAACGACTACAGCATCGCCGACATGGCGATCTGGTCATGGTACGGGCAGATGGCGCTTGGCCGACTGTATGATGCCGCGGAATTCCTGCAGGTCGATGGCTACGAGCACCTCCAGCGCTGGTCGAAGCAGATCGATGCCCGCGACGCGGTTCAGCGTGGTCGGATGGTCAATCGCCCCTTCGGCAATCCAGCAATGCAGCTGCACGAGCGGCATGATGCCAGCGATTTCGAGCTGCGCACCCAGGACAGGATCGGCCCGACTCACTGATCTCCGGTAACTGATTGGCAATGGAGCGCTAGGGAACCTCTGAATAACTCTGTCCGGAACGCGTTTCAGTCGGAAAAGCCGCAGATCGTGTGGTGCGACTCGAGTGACTGTAGCCGTCACGCGCTGATCCCGCAAAGACCTGTCGCGCCCGAACATAATTATTCAGAGGTTTCCTAGTCAATGGCGCCGACCCCGGCGTCCTTATCAAGAGAGAGAGCTTGCTATACTCCGCGGCCTTCTCAAGGCTGCCCTGGAACCTGCCGTGCGTCTGATCATCGCTGCTTTTCTGCTTCTTTCCGCCCTGCCCGCCCAGGCGCTCGTCTTCATCTCTGAATATGTCGAGGGCTCGGCCTTCAACAAGGGCGTCGAGCTGTACAACAGCGACGCGGTGCCCTTCGACCTGGCGGCGGCCGACTGTGGACTGCGCGGATACCAGAACGGCAGCGCCAGCGTCGGCTGGACGGTGACCCTGACCGGCAGTGTTTCAGCCGGCGGCACCTATCTGATCGCCAACAGCGATGCGTCCTTTGCCGCTTCAGCCGACGTCACCGGAGGCGTCGACTTCAACGGCGATGACGCGGTCGAGTTCTTCTGCGACGGCGCGGCCGTGGACATCATCGGTCAGATCGGCTTCGACCCCGGCAGCGAGTGGGGCACGGGAGACGTCTCGACGCAGAACAACACGATCCGCCGCAGGATCGATGTCTGCACGCCGGATGCCGATGGCACCGATGCCTTCGATCCAGCCATCGAATGGGACGGCTTTCCGAACGATACCTTCGACGGTCTGGGCAGCCACACGGCCAACTGCGGCGACGACATCACGCCGCCGGCGATCAATTCGGTTACGCCCTCGACCACCGGCCCGACGGCGGCTCCTTCGATCGACTTCAGCGTGATCTTCTCCGAGGCCATCACCGGCTTCGAAGACCCGGCGGATGTCACCGTCAACACCAGCGGCACCAGCTTTGTTGGAGTCAGCTTCACCGCTAATAGCGCCAGCAGCCACACGGTCACCGTCGACGGCATCAGCGGCACGGGCACGCTCTCGCTGACCGTCAACGCCGGCAGCGTGATCGACGGTGCCGGCAACCCGAACGTCGACACCCTGACCAGTACCGATGTTCTCATCGACCCGAACGCCGGCGCCGGCCAACCGATCGGCCTGCTGCTCTCGGAAATCGTGGTTGGACCGACTTCGGCAGAGTTTGTCGAGATCATCAACACCAGCGCCGAGGCCATCGATCTGAGTGATGTCTACCTGACCGACGCGACCTTTGCCGGCGGCGACGTCTACTACTACCAGATCGTTCAGGGCGCCGGCGGCGGGGGTGGCTTCGGCGACTTCCACGCCCGCTTCCCGGTCGGCGCAACGATCGCGGCAGGTGCGCGCCAGACCGTCGCGATCGCCGGCTCGATCGGCTTCGAAGCCGCCTACGGTATCGCTCCCGACTACGAACTGTTCGAGGACGGTGCAGCCGACGGCATACCGGACATGCGCGAAGCCTTTGTCGGATCCATCAACGGCCAGGGTGGCCTGTCCGGCGGCATCAACAATGGCGAAGTGCTGGTGCTCTACACCTGGGACGGCCAGACAGACCTCGTGTCCGACCTCGACTACGCCCTGTGGGGCGACAAGGTCGAAGCCGTCGACAAGACTGGCGCCAGCATCGACGGCCCGGATGCCGACGCCACCACCTCGACCTATCTACCGGATACGGCGATTGCCCAACAGGCGGTCATCGATCCGAGCGAGCACCCGGACGGCAGCAGCTGGCAGCGAGTGGCCCTCGACGAAGGCAGCGAGATCGCGGCCGGCGGTAACGGCATCGAGGGCAACGACGAGATGTCCGAACCCTTCCGCCTGACCTGGGGCATGGGCGCTGCGACGCCGGGAACGGCCCCGGGCATGGACGTCCAACCGCCCGGACCCAGCGTCCTGATCAACGAGATCAATGCCGTGGCCGCCGTCGACGAGGACTTTCTGGAACTGTTCGATGGCGGGGTCGGGCAAACCAACCTGAGTGGCCTGACCCTGGTCTTCTACAACGACGGACTGGTCAGCTACGCCGCACTGGATCTAGACGGACTGGCCACTTCGGCCCAGGGCTATCTGCTGGTGGGTGAATCCGCCACTTCGCCGGATCTGCTTCTTCCGCTCGAACTGAACGACGGCGCGGCCGCCGTGGCCCTGGTCATCGGCGACGGCAGCGACTTCCCCGACGGCACGCCGCTGGGCGCCGACGACGTCATCGATGCCGTGGTCTACGACTCCGGCCAGGCCGACATGGCCGGCCTGCTGGCTCTGCTCGAGGCCGGCCAACCGCAAGTCGATGAGAACGCCAACACGACCGCCGGCAGCGACTCGCTCCAGCGCTGTCCCAACGGCTCAGGTGGTCCGCGCCGAACCGAGACCTACGCGCCGGCGGCTCCCACGCCAGGGTTCCCGAATGCCAACTGTCCGATCGGCGACTACTACGCCGGCGTCGACAAGAGTTCCGCCGCCGCGCTGCGCGCATCGCTGCACGAGATCATCGACGACCATCTCTGGTACCCCTACTCTGCCGGCACCACCGACACCTGGAACATCCTGGAGCTGGCTGATGAAGATCCGAACGACAGCACCCGGATTCTTGCCGTCTATGAGAACGAGACCTATCCCAAACAGGGTGGCGGCAACAGCTTCTACAACCGCGAGCACACCTGGCCGCGCTCGATCGGCCTGGGCGATACTCAGACCGACCTGAACACGGCAGCCACCGACGCCCACAACCTGCGCCTGTCGAACATCGACTACAACAGCGACCGCGGCAGCAAGCCCTTTGCTTCCTGCAATCCGGGCCTGCAGCCGGACTGCAGCGAACGGGTCACGGTGTTCAATGACGGCGTCGGCGGCATGGGCGGCGGCTATCCGGGAGACTCGAACTGGACCACGTCCAACGACGGCAACCAGGGCAGTTGGGAGGCCTGGGAAGACCGCCGCGGCGATATCGCCAGGACCATGTTCTACATGGCCATCCGCTACGAAGGCGGCATCCACGGCAGCACCGGTTTCCCGGAGCCGGACCTGGTCCTGACCAATGACCGCAACCTGATCCAGTCGACCACCGGCGGCACCGCCTACATGGGCCTGCTCGACGTCCTGCGGGTCTGGCATGCCCAGGACCCTGTCGATAACAAGGAGCTCGAACGAAACAACATCGTCTTCAACTTCCAGGGCAACCGCAATCCCTTCGTCGACAATCCCGACTGGGTGGACTGCATCTGGAGCGATGTCTGCACCCAGGCCGATGCGATCTTCGGGGATCGATTCGAGGGGGGTGGACAGTAGGGTTTTCTTTCGGGTGCAGCCGTCGGGGAGTCCGGTGGCTGCGCCGGGTTTCGCCTGGCGGCATGGCATTCGAGTGTCAAAAGGTGGTGTTTGACTGACGCTCCGCAACAAGAAAGTCAAAGACGCTTGGTTGAATTCGCTTCGTGAATAAGATCAAAGGCGTTTCGCGCAAGCGCAGCCGGGAACGCAAGGGCGGTTTGCGCGAAGCGAATGAAGCCCTGGAGTGGAGCCGTCCTGCGTGCGTGGGCGAAACGCCCTTCGTTTGCAAAGCAAACATCAACAAGCGCCTTTGACTTTACATCCCGCAAAGCGGAATAACACCACCCCCTTTTGGCTTCAAAAGGCAAAGCGCCAGACGCACCCCGAAAACCCATCCCCATTAGAATCCCCCAACACCAACCACTAAAAAAGCCGAGCAATGATCAGCCTCAAGCGCATCTTTCTGTTTTCTTTCGTCACCTTCGTCTGCCTGCTGGCGGCGATCTGGTTCGGCGGACGGAGCTGGTTGGCGGGCAGCGTGATGCCAGGCTCGGGCACGGTCGAGGTCGCCGGTCTGGAGGCATCGGTCGAGGTGCTGTTCGATGGCCGAGGCATACCGCGCATCTACGCCCGCACCGATGCCGATGCCCTGCAGGCGCTGGGCTGGCTGCATGCCTCGGAGCGATTGTTCCAGATGGAGCTGCTGCGCCGCGTTGCCGCCGGTGAACTGACCGAGCTGATCGGCGCGAGCGGGCTCGAGAGTGATCGGATTCACCGTCGCTACGGCTTTGCCCGCCGGATCGAGCAGGACCCACCCCGGCTCTCGATCGAGTCCGAGCAACTGATCGATGCCTACGTTCGCGGCATCAATGCGCGCATCGAGGGCGACCAGGACCTGCCGCCGGAGTTTCTGATCATGCAGATCGAGCCCGAGCCCTGGACTCGCGCCGATGTCCTGATGCTGGCCTACTACCAGACCTGGTATCCGGCCACCCTGGTACAGCGCATGGCCGAAGCCTGGCGGGTCAGCGCCGAGCAGTTCGGCCCTCAGGCCGCCGACTGGCTGGCGACCTTCCCTGACTGGGGAGTGCCGTCGGTGCCCGTACCGGCCGGTCGAATGACCGACGCCTCCAACACCTGGGTGGTGGCGCCCGACAAGTCGAGCACGGGCGCCGCGCTGCATGCCTCCGATCCGCATCTCGAATACACCCTGGCCCCGGGGCTCTGGTACGCCGCCGGCATCCATTCAGAGCAGAGCCTGAACGTCCTCGGCGTGACCGCTCCGGGCCTGCCCTTTGTCGCCATGGGCCACAACGGCCGGATCGCCTTTGCCTTCACCGTCGCGCCCGTCGACCTGTTCGAGGTCTATCGCTTCGAGCGTGATTCGGACAACCCGCGGCAGCTGATCGGGCCCGAAGGGCCGATTGCGCTCGACTCGATCGAGACCGCGTTCGGCATCCACGGCCAGGAAGCGCCGCTGATCGAGACGATGCTGCTGACCCCGCTGGGGCCGGCCACCGAGCTCGAGGACGGTCGGTTCGAGATCCTGCACTGGGCCGGTTTCCAGCTGCCGATTGCTGAGCTGATCGATCAAGGCCTGGCGATCAATCGCGCGAGCGATTTCGAGAGCTTTCGACGCGCGGCTTCCGACATGGGCGCCCTGTCGGTCAACTGGAGCTACTCCGACATCGAGGGCAACATCGGCTATGTCCAGTCCACCCCGATTCCGCGCCGCCAGCATGCGCGTTTCTACTCGCCGCTCGATGGTGATCGTGCCGAGAACTACTGGGCCGGTTTCGTGACTCCCGATCAGCGCCCCTACGCCCTGAACCCGGATCAGGGCTGGCTGGCCAATTCGAACAATCATGCCGCCGTGGAGACCGACTACCCCCTGCCCGGCTTCTACAAGCATCTGCGCATGCGCCGCGCCGTCGACTGGTTGAGCGGTGCCGAGGAATTCACGCCCGAGGATATGCGCCGGATGCAGCTCGATCGGACCTCGGAACGTGCTCTGAGCTGGAAGGGCTGGCTGGCTGAGGTGGCCGAAGCCCAAGGCGAGACCGATCTGGCGGCCCGGCTGCGTGACTGGGACGGCGTCATGGCCGCCGACTCGGAGCTCGCCGGTCTGTTTGCCCACTGGTGGCAGGTCCTGCCCCGCCACCTGTTCGACGAGGGGCCGCTGGAGGACTGGCGGATCGGCCGTACCCTGCTCGATGACTGGCTGCATCGGCCGACCGAGGGCTTCGACCTCGCCGCAATGGACCGTGATGAAGCTGCCGCAAGGGCCCTGCGAGAAGTCCTCGACCACGGGCTTCGGCCTCTGGGCCAGATCCAGACCCTGACCATCAACCATCCCCTGGCCGTCTCGAGCCCGCTGAATGCCTGGCTTGACTTGAGCCGCGGCCCGATACCGATCGGCTCCGGACCGGGGAGCCTGAACGTGACTTATCACGCCTGGAGAGAGGACATGCAGACCCTGTCTGCGCGAGCGGGCGCCTCGATGCGCTATGTCATGGACTGGTCCGACCCGGACGCCTTCACCCTGAATCTCACCCTAGGCCAGTCCGGCCACCCGCTGAGCCGGCACTTCGATGACCAGCTCGACGATTTCATGAACGGCAGGCCCTGGGTCGTTCCCTTCTCTCGCGCGGCGGTTGCATCGCGGGCGGTCTCTCGATTGACTCTGCAGTGAAAAGGGGAGAGGGAAGGGCTAACGAGCGACAGCACTCTTTGCGGTGCGGCGTTTCCTGACGATCCACGGTTCAGGCCTGGAATTCGGTCAGTCGAACCACGTGGGGGGGGGATGCGCTGCCCGTCGAACCGGATTACCGCCGAGCCCGGCAGATTCGAGTCACGACGCCGGCCTGGACATAGATCTGGACCGTGTTGTGGCGCTGGTAGAAGTCCAGGCGGTAGCCGGCCGCGCCGCCCCGGCGGGTCTCCAGCTGGACTTCGCGGTCCGGACGACGGGCTTCGAGGGCACGCCGTTCGCTGTCGCCGACGCGGACGAGCATCTGGCCGAAGCGATGGGTGTCACCGCAGTTCAAGCCCGCCTCGGCGGGAACACTGGCGCCAAGCAGAAGTGCAAGACAGATCGCGTTGAAAAGGCACGAACGGCAGGCCATGGTCAAGTCTCCAGGAATCGGCTGTACCCGAGAAAGCTTATCGAGTCAGCTTGAACGGTCGCTTAATCGACTCGTTCATTCGCCCCGTTCAATCGACCAGCTTGAAGATCGACTCGACCGGCTGATCGAATTCGCGCGCAATCTTCAGCGCCACCTCGAGCGAGGGCTGATACTTGCCGGTTTCGATGGCGTTGATGGTCTGGCGAGAGACGCTGACCAGTTCGGCCAGCGCCTGCTGGGTCATATGACCATGAGCATCACGCAGTTCACGCACACGGTTGGCGATTCCAGCTCCCATCGGTCAGGTCCCGCGCCGGTAGAGGATGATTCGAACAAGCAGCTCAAGCAACTGCGCTGCCAGCACGACGATCATCAGCAGTTGAATGATCGCCATGGGTGAGTACAGCAAGGCATGCAAGGCGGAGTCTTCGAGAACGCCTGCAAACAGCGCCAATCCGACGATCGAAATGACGCCGGCGAAAAGGGCAAAACTCGACCATTGCGTGGCGCGGTAGCCAATCAAGCGGTCGCGCTCATCTTCATCGCCCGGTCGATCAACAATGGCGATCAACACGTGAAAGACGACCAACACGACAACCAGAAAAATCGTGAAGCCCAGAGCCAGGCCGAACACTGCCGGTGCAATCAGTTGACCGGCTGCCCAGAGCTCCCAAACGGCTGAGAAATAGATCCCACCCAGCACCGAAAGCGCAATAAAGGTACCCCAGGCACTCTTTTCATAGAACGATAATGCGGACATTTGAACTCCTGTGTCGACTGGATTCGTCGTTGAACTCAGGAGTGAATGTAAAGCAAACTTTACAATATGTCAAGCTTGCTTTACATCCTGGGCCGGGGTCGACGCCCGCGTAGCCTCGGCAAAGCCTCTCGAACAGGGTCCGGGATCGATTCAGGATCAGCGTCTACAAGGGTCGCCACGATGCCGTCGCACAGAGTGACCGGCACGTCGCTACGCTGTGGCGATTCCAGAGCGGTTTCCGGATGCGAGAACACGATCGCAGCGCGGGGCCTGACGATCAGGCCCTCCATCAGAAGCAGGCGCGACAGCGCGTCCACTTGGGCTCGAACCTGCGGCAACGGATTGTCGACGGCATTCCAGGACGGTGAGGAGCCACAGCCCGACCTCCGGACCAGCGGCCAGTGTGCCTGCTCCGGCATGACATGGATCACGCCCGGCGTGTTCTTGACCTCGATCAGCCACAGCCCGGTCGGCCCGGCGACGACGAAGTCCAGCTCACGCTCGCCGTTTGGCAGCGTGGGATCCGGCAGACGCAGATGATTCAGCACGACGAAGTCATCGGGAAGTCGGCGCAGCTGCTTCAGAACCGCGACCTCGCCCTCCACACCGGCCAGCGCTCCCGGATCCACACTGGAGGCACCTGGAAGTGCAATAAAGAACAGGAACAGTCCGGCGATCACGCCGAGCAGCATCGCCAGCGGCGGGCTGTAGATCGAGGTGATGCCGACCAATGCGACCGATAATGGCGCCCCCACGGCGAGCCGAAAGCGCCGCTGATTTTGCTGCTCGGCAATCTCACGCCGGTGCCGCGTCAGCGGCCCGTATTCAACGATCAGGGAGTCATCGACCAAGATAGTCAGATCCGAAGTTGCAAGCGCCCGGTCGGCCCGGGCGCTTGAATCACGGTTGAGCCAGATCAAGCCTCGGCGGGCTTGCGAAAGCGCAGGGTCATGCGATTGGACTCGCCAATTTCTTCCATGACAGCACGTTCTTCACTGCCCTCCTCAGTCGTTCCGAGCGCCGGTGGCAGGCGCCAGACAATGTCGCCCTCAGCGGCCTGGTCCATCGGATTGGCGTTGATATCGCTGACCTCGTCGAGGACGAAGCCGGCAGCTTCTGCCGCGGCAATCACGAAGCTGCGCTTGAGATAACCTCCGGCGCCGGTCGCGGCCTCGTCCGACACCTCCTCGCTGATCTCATGCTGAACAACACCGAAGACACCGCCCGGCTTGAGCACGGCAAAGGCATCATTCATCGCCTGGTCGAGGAACTGATCAATCCCCTCGTTCTGAAAGCGCGCCATGTTGTGCAGCGCGCGAATGAACAGCACGGCATCGGCCGTGCCCTGATGCGATTCCGGCAGGGCTCCCAACCAGAAACCCTCGACAGTGGCACAGTCGTTCTCGCACCAGCCGGCGGCTTCTGTCGGGAAGGTCTCCGGCCAGTCAGCGATGTCCTCCATGAACTCCGGCGTGGCAAAGCCGAACTGCTCGAACAGACTGATCGGGTAATTGGCACCGATCAATCGACCCTCCTCACCAAGATAGGGGATGAGAATCTTCGAATACCAGCCGCCGCTCGGCAGGGCTTCGACCACGGTCATGCCGGGCTCGATACCGAAGAACTCCAGCGTCCCCCTGGGATTGCGCGCGCCGTAACGGGCCTGGACCGCTTCGGGCTGTGCCGCCAGGATGACGTCGAGCCTCTCCTCGCTGGACGGCTGCGGCGCGGATTCGGTAACTGCCTCCACGATCTCGTCGGCGGCTTCAGCGGCCTCCTCGATCATGGGTTCGGCGGGCGCCTCATCGGCCGCGGGGGGCTCGGGCGACTGCTGACAGGCTGTCAGAGTCAACAGGGCCGTCGCGGCGATGAGAATCAGATACGTCAATTTCTTGTACATCAAGTTCATGGGATGTCCTCCGAAAGGACGTTGGGGGACCGCCATGATAGGGAATTCTGATCCGAGACGCATGCTCGCCCGACACCCATCGTCTGCTCCGGATCAAGGTGGCTGCAGGCGAATTGCCCCAACTCCCGGCACTGTCGGGCAAAAGAAATTGGCTGCATGCTGTAACCGGACGCCCCCTTGAGACGTTGATATCGGCATGAGGCAACGATTCGAACAACTGGTGGATACCCATGGCGCGAGGCTGCTACAGCTGGCCCGCCTGATCCTCCGCTCCGCATCGGATGCCGAAGATATCGTCCAGGACAGCCTGATCAAGCTGTGGAGCCAACTGCCGAGCCTTGAACCGGGCACGGAGCCCGCCTGGCTGGTGACCTGCACCCGCAATGCCTGCCTGGACCGACTACGGGCGCAACGACGTCAGTCCGGACTGCTGCGGCAGATGCACTCGGTCGATCGGGAACTGGCACGCCATATCAATGATCAGGGCCCAGCGGCCGCCACCCTGCGTCAGGAACAGACCCGACAGCTGCACGACGCCATTCGGGCGCTTCCCGAACCGGCTCGCTCGCTGATCATCCTGCGCGACATTCAGGACCAGGAGGTGGCCACTGTCGCCAAAGCCCTCGACCTGACTCCGAATCAGGTCAAGGTCTACACCTTTCGAGCTCGGCGCACGCTGCGTCGGCAACTGGAGGAATGCAGTCATGAACAAGTGGCCTGAACAGCCCCGCAACGCAGCTGAACACCCGCGCGCGGCATTCGAAGACAAGGGCTTCGAAACGGACCTGGCCGCCGAGGATCGGATCCAGTCAGGAAAAGATCTGTCGCAAGACCCGGAGCTCAGCGCAGACCGGGCATTTCGAACTTCGCTGGGGCAGGTCAATGCGCCCCGATTGCCCAACGAGCTTCGGAAAGCGGTCATCGACCACAGTCATGGCCCCGACCGTCCCTGGGCCTGGCTGGCCATGGCGGCTGCAGTGGTGCTGAGTGTCATCATTGTGACCGCGCTCGATCCCCTGGGGCAGCGCGCGCCGTCGGTAGAGATCACCGATCAGGACTGGGCGCAGCTCACACTGGCGATCGAAACGCTGAATGCCCAGGGTCAGCAGATCGCCCTTACCACGAAGCGCCAGGTCAGTCCGCATCTGATCATGCCCGAGTTCAAGATGCCCTCCCTGCAGATGCAACTCGACCCCCTGCCCTACCCCGATTCGTTTCGGCGCTGGTTTCAACCCGGCGTTCCTCAACCCCGATAGCGGCTGAAGGCCGTGCCATTCAAAGTCCCAAAAGGAGATAACCCATGATCCGTTCCTGCTTCAATCCGCATTTTTGCATCCTGCTTCTGGCAGGCGTACTGACCATGAGCACGGCCCAGGCCCAAGACGGCAAGTTCAATCTCGAACCGATGGCCGGCGGTCTGGAACCCAAGGTCAACATCAACTTCGGCCCGGCGATGATGGCCGGATTCGCCGAATCGATGGCAAACGCCAATCCGGATCTGTCGACCGTTCTCGGCGGCATTCAGGGCCTGCGGCTGATGGTCTTCGAAGACCTCTCCGATACCCGTCAGCTGGCCTCCGAGATTCAAACGGCCGTGGACGAACTGATCGATTCAGGCTGGAGCCGGGCAGTCCAGGTACGGGAGGATGGTGAGCAGGTCGATCTGTTCATGATTGAATCCGGCCAGTTCGTGACCGGTATGGTGCTGATGATTCGCGAGTCCAGCGACACGGCCGTCCTGGCCAATATCCATGGCGAAATGGACGCGGTGCTGGTCGGCCGCCTCGTCGGCAGCGGAAAGCTCTTTGATGGTTTCGATTTCGACGACATGTTCGGGGGCGCCTCCAGCGACTGAGCAACAGACCGCCCAGGCAAACGAAAAAACGGCATGGCCGGACCCGGTCATGCCGTTTTCGCCGGTCGGGTGACTCCCGACCTCAGAATGCTCAGGCTGCCTGGCGACTCATTCGTCCATCAACCACTCGGTCCCGACCCAGCTTCTTGGCCTGCAGCATCCGCAGATCGGCGGCCTGGAACAGCGATTCTGGATCATCGCAGTCCGCGGAGCGCCCGGCCACGCCCGCCGATACCGTGATCCGGATATCAGCCGCAGGCGTGCGAAAAGTGGCCTCGCGAACCGCCTCCGCCAGTCGCTCAGCAACGCGCCCGGCGGCCAGCGGGTCGGTGTTGGGTAGGATCATGACCATCTCCTCGCCACCCCAACGGGCGAGAAAATCCTCAGGGCGCTTGTGATGGCGCAGCAGACTGGCTATCTGAATCAGCACCTTGTCCCCTACCTCGTGACCATGGGCGTCATTGACCCGCTTGAAATGATCCAGATCGAACAGAATCAGCGACAGGGGCCGTCGCAACTGTCTTGCCTTGAACAGCTCATCGGCAAAACGTTGATTGAAGTACCGTCGAGTCGCCAGACCGGTCAGGGAATCGAAGCCCGAGATGGTCATCAGCGAGCGGGAGCGGTTGACGATGCCGACCGCAAGCGCCGTGGCCGCAACCATCAACACCACGCGAGTCAGCTGAATGACCCGGTCGAACTGCATCATCAGATCGCCCCAGAAAAGATCAAGGGTCACTACCAGCGAGATATACTGAATGATGGCCACCACACCCATGTAGATGCAGACCCGGATATCCAGGCGCAGAGCACTGGTCATGATCACCAGGAGATAGACAGCCCAGACCGCCTCGCTGTGGATGACCCGTTCTGGGTCGACTGCCAGACCGAGCAGCAGCAGAGTGCCAGTGATCAGGGTCAGATCGAAGGTCGAGGTGAAATAAGCCTCGGATCGGGATGGCCGCCATCCGCGCCGACGCAGCAGGGCGCAGGTGATCAGCGAATAGAACAGGGCGATCATCAAGGCCAGAGCGGCCAGTCGAATTTCGATATCGGCCTCGACGCCCCGAACCAGAAAACCGATCAGAGGCGCGACCGCCATTACCACGATGAACCAGACACGCGTCATGGCCACCGAGCGCACCCCCCCTGCTCCCGAGGCGACGAGCGCAGGATCCGGAGGTCGAAAAAAACGTCGAAGCTTATGACTCAGGGCATGGGCAATCTGCTGCACTCTTTCCCACCTTGTGTTTCGCAGCCACAGGGACGAAGACTGTCAATGGCCATGGGCCCCGCCCTCTACTCCTCATTCCAACTCATTATATTATTTCACTTTGGCGACTGATGCCATCCGGTGACAGCTCAGCAGTCGATGCAGCGCAGGGCAATCTGGCAATCGGCGACGAAGACAGTGGGCTCGAAAGGAAAGGGACCCGAACGAATAGCGACGCGCCTTCAACGATGAGCCACCGCAATTTGTGGTGAAATGGGGTTCGAACGCATCATGTAGCGCTTGACTGGTATGACTCGATTTGGCCGCCCGTATGCTTGAGCTTGTTTTCTCGGCGCTCATTATCCTCGCTCAGGCAGACCTGTCTGACGTGCCGTCCCCGCAAACAGACAGCGTGGAGGAGGCGATCGCCCAGTGTGAAAACCTGGAATACTCGCGTCCGCAAGACGCCATAGGGATCGCCGATGCCTGGCTCTCGATGCCCGGGAAGCTCGACCCGCAGCAGCGTGGCCTTCTCCTGTCCTGCCTGGCCTGGGCCAGGATGCAGACCGGTGAGATGGCACAGGCACGCGAAATCACCGCGCAGGTGTCCGAACTCGCGGATTCGCTGACCGATCCGGAAGGCAGGGTCGCCATCCTCGCTCGTCTTGCTTCGCTGGAATACCGCAGCGGTGACGCCGTGGAGGCACTGCAGGTCGTCGACACGGCCCTCGGCCTCACTGAAGCCCATGAACTCGATCATTTGCTGCCTCAACTACTGGGCAATCTCGCCATGTATCTCAGCGAAGCCAAGCAGTACGACAGCGCCATCGACCACTACGAGCGGCTACTGGCGCTCCCGCAGGACGACTCCCGGCCCGGATCGCTGATGCCCGTACGCTACAACTTCGCCCGGACTCTGATGATGGCTGGACAACATGAGCGTGCGCTGGAACAGCTCGATCAACTGATTCCCTTGCTTGAGGCACCAGGCCTTGAGCCCCGCCTTGCCACCGCCTTGAGCATGAGCGGGAATGCCTGGCGGCGGCTTGGTGATCTCGAGCGTGCACGCGCATTGACCGAGCAGGCTGCCGCCCTGCATGAATCCTTCGACAATCCGGCCGAGCGCAGCGTCCTGCTGAGAGATCAGGCCTCGCTGGCGCGCGAGATGGGCGACCTTGACGCGGCCGAGGCCCATATTCGAGAGGCACTCGCCCTGGCTCAACGGATCGAGTTCGAGCGCATCATCCTCGACGCCATGGTCAATCTCTCGGAGATCCTCGAGGAACGGGGTCGCTACCGGGAGGCGCTCGACGTCCACCGTGATTATGCCGAGCGCAATATCGAATTTCTGGACAATGCACAACGCTCGCGACTGGATGCCCTGGAAACAGAGCTCGGAATGCAGCGACAGGCACAGGAACTTTTCGAGCTTCGCCAGACTGCGGAAATTCAGACACTGCAACTGGCCGAGGAAACACTCAGGCGCCAGGTGACACTGGGCGCACTGGCCGCCGTCATCGTTCTGGCGATCGCGCTTACGCTCTGGCAACGCCGCAATCAGATGCGTCTGCTGGAGGCCAGCCGCCGCGACAGCCTGACCAGTCTGGCCAACCGACGCTACCTGACCCTGCAGATGCAATCACAGAGCAGCGATCCACAGCGCGCCGCCATTATTCTGATCGATCTCGATAACTTCAAGCAGATCAACGACGATCACGGTCATGACATCGGGGATCGCGCCCTGGTGAAAGTCAGCCATTTGCTGAAACGCCTGGCGGCCGAACACGGCGCGAACTGCGGCCGCTGGGGCGGTGAGGAGTTCGCGATCTATCTGCCCGAGGCTACGCGAGACAAAGCGCTGGCGCTTGCCGGTTCCATTCGAAGAGGAATTGCGGATCTCGAAATCCACGGCCATCAAGGGGCCCCGATCGAAGTCACGGCCAGTCTCGGCTTCGCTCCGATCGATGGATTCGAGCGACAGTCCGGCGAGGAGGTCTGGGAACCGGCGATGAAAGTCGCCGACCAGCTGCTCTACCGAGCCAAGAATGCAGGCCGCAATCGCGCAATGGGCGTCTGGCCAAAGCACAACAATGCCTCGATTGCTCCGCTGGCACTCGAAGAAGCGATGCGCTCAGGTGCTCTGCACAAGCTGGTGCTGGGCTAGTTTACCCCGCCGTTGATTCCGTAACTTTCAGAGTGTGACTGAGTCGACAAATCAAGGCGCGAACCGCAGCGCAGGCAATGGAGACAGGGTGGTTTCGCGTAGCGAAGAAACCCTGTCGGAATGCCGTTGTGCGTGAATGGCTAGCCCTTTACAAGGTTCGAAGCACGGGCAGCGGCTACGCTCAAAAGGCTTTATTCGCTTCGCGAAAATCGCCATTCGGCTCCGCCTGCCCTGAGTTGGCGACTCAGACTCGCTGAATGTTAAAGAATTAACGGCGGGGTACACTAGTTGTGATTTCTCAGCAGGTTGTCTTCGAATCGGCATCGAGGCCGGGTCGAAGGACCCGGCCCCTTGTCAGATCAACGACTGCCAAGCTCGATTGCCGGATCCCCGAGGATGGTCCAGCCGAGCAGCATGTCGAGCGCCTGCGGATGGCTGGCTGCCAGGCGTTGCTTGGCCGCGACCACCGCCTGCCCCGCGCTCTGGCCCGGGCGCAGCAGCTCCGGAATCAGCACGTCGGCGAACTGGCGCGAACTGGTGACCTGGGTAAAGGTCGAGGAGCCCATCACCAGGGCGGCGCCGAGGTCAGGAGTCAGCATCCAGGCATGTCCGAGCGTGCTGTAGCTGGGCACCACGTGATAGGTGTTCCAGCAGCCGAACTGGACGACCGCTGTCGGCCGACCCGCATTGCTCAGGAGCCCCACGTCGCTCGACTCGAACAGGCCCTCGAAGCTCCACACAGAGTAGGCTGAATGACCAAAGAACGAGGTCAGGTTGGCACCGGCGTTGATCCCCCCCATCAGGCGATTCCTTGCATCGCCGACGCTCAGCTCATCCAGATAGGCACGTGTCAACCACCAGTCTCCATCGAGCTCGCCGATGAACTGCTCGGACTGATCGGTGAACGACAGGCCGGGTTCCTGACGATCGGCGCTGAGCACCAGCGACTGCTGGTAATCCCGCTGGACATAGGCCAGGGTCTTGTCGATGATCGCGGACAGCTCATCCAGGGTCCGGACCGGGAAGCGACCTATCGCGAGATCCTGTACCCGGTCACCATCCAGATCGGCCAACAGGGAATCCGAGGGCGCGAACTGCACCAGATCGCTGGTCCTGGCATACAGACTCGGAATGAAGCTGATCGAGTCGGTACCGGCCGTATTGCGATAGTCCCAGGTGTCCCCACCGACCAGCAGCACGTAGCGCAGACCCATCCGGGGTGCGGCTGCGGCGAGATAATCGGCAATCGCTGCCGGATCGGCCTGGCCATCACCGTACTGGGCATAGACATCCCGCACATCGATCACCCTGACAACGAGACCGCGTTGGGTATGGAAATCGATCAGCGGCTCCAGACCGTCAATGAAGTCAGGATGGGAAATCATCAGATAGTCGGATCGACCGTCAGCAATGCTGACCGGCGTGCGACCGGGCTCCAGCGCCGGGCGAAGCACCTGATCATCGCTGGCGACAAAGTAAGTTGCAGGCTGGCGATCACCCGGTATCAGGGCGCTGTAGCGACTGCCGCTGCCCTTGCCAACGCGTACACCGTCGACCCACTCGGCCCGACCGTTGACAAGGCGGTGAACGGACACGCCCGGAACCTGCAGGCCATCCACCCGGATGCTGCCGGCTGCCGCATCGAAGCGGAGGGCCTCGCCATCCAACATCAGCTCACGCGGATAATCAATAGCGAACTCGACCAGGCTGACCACAGAGGCCGGAGCGCCGGTATCGGCCGGCATGCGCAGTGTGAGCTGATTACCGCGCGCGCGCAGCAGGCCATCGGTCAGAGGAATCACGAATCGACGCGCTTCCCGACCCGCCAGGCGGATCGACTCGAGTTCGATGCCGTTCAGGCTGACCTCGACCCGGTGGTCCAGATCGACATCCGGGTAGTCGGTGACGCCAGCAAGATAGATCTCGAGCTGGCTGCTGCCGACCGCGGCCAGACCGTCCAGATCGACGTTGAAGTTCCAGCTTCGCGGGTTGGCCTGCACCACCATGCGCGTATCGGACCAGGGCGTGCTGGCGACCGATGATGCGCTGTAGACGCGGTCGCGCTTCTGAACCATTTGTGCTCGACCAGTGGTCAGACTGGTCTCAGGACGCGATGAGCTGGCGCGACGACTGCTGGATGCCGAGATCGTCGTGGCCGCGGCCGATCCAATCCGGTCGGTGGCGCGTGAATCGCTGATCGGGTCACCGTTGCTGTAGACCACGCCCAGGGTGTAGACCGCCACTCGGGCATACTCGCCGTCCACGGCTCGACCCAGGAACTCGATCTCGGCCCCCGGCTCCAGACGGCGGCCCGCTCCGATCAGACGCATCGGTACCGGCTCGCCAGCGTGCTTGAGCTCAAGGTTCTGAAGCTCGATCGGTGCCGAGATCAGGCCGGCATCGGCAAGCTCTGAATAACTGATTCGATGGATGCCTTCACGCTCGATGAGCAGACGTACCGGCACGGCGGGCAGGCCAACTCGGGGCTCCAGGCTCGCGCGGGAATGAATCGCATTGGCCCGTCGAATGCGCTCCCAGTCGATCGCCTCGACCTGCGGCTCGCGCCCGAAGCGATCTCCGACCGCGAAAGGCCCATGCAGTGTCGGCTTGCCGAAGACATCGATATCCTCCAGGAACAGACGCTGGATGCCACTGTCGCGCACGCTGATACGATAGCTCTGCGGGGAGCTGGAGTCGATCACCGGCGACAACTCGAGCTCATTCAGAAGAGGCTGCCAGTTGCCCTGGCGATCCTCGCCGTAGAGCATGAAGCCGAGATTGCCCAGCTCGCTCGAAGTCGACCAGCGCGCCTCGATGACACCCTTGCCACGGCTGGACGAAAAGCTGCTCAGGGTGACCGGCACGCCAGTATCGTCGTTTTCGAAGACAAAGTCCTCGATCTCACCGGTGCTGGCCAGGCCGATGGCACTGTCACCACCCTGACCAGCCTGATTGGTGATCCGCCAGCGCGTGGCCATGGTCGCACCCGCCTGACCGGCCGGCACTTCGATGGCGACCAGATACTGCCCGGCCTGTGAAAACTCGACGTCCCCGAAAGGACCGGTGGTCACCGCGGCAGGCCCCTGCACGTCGGTCAGGGTGGCTCGAATCAATGAAGAAGGTGCAGCGCTGTCGTAATCCACGTACAGGCTGAGAAAACCCGGGGACCCGATCGTGACCCGGAACCAGACGGTCTGGACAGCAGGATCATTGGGCGTCCAATTGCTCCAGATCTCCACGCCGTCTTCGTCGTTACCCCCGCCGGCATCATCACCCTGCGCATCAAGGGAGGGCTGGCCATCTCCTTCGGAATCCGGCCGGGAACGACCCAGATGCGCATCCTCGGGACCATAGTCGTGACGTGCGCCGTTCGACGCCGTCGTCGTCGGATAACCGGGCTCGGACAGATCCCCGAGATCAGGTGACTTGGACAGGGGAATGCCCAGCACCTGATCCTGCGTGACCGGCGAATCGAGATACACCACATGCCAGTTTCTCGACTTGTAGCTCTCCCATTGGGCGTCGGACCAGTTCAATGCATTGAGAGCAGTCAGATAACTCTGGGCCAGCGTGGTGGCCCCGGACGGATCGTTGAGAATGCGGTACGGATTCGGCGGGATATTGCCGATCACCGATTGAGAGACATTATCGCTGTAATGGTCATGGGTCACATCCCAGAGCGCGGCCTGGAAGGCAGCGCCCTGGCTATTGGTCCAGTCGCTGATCGAAATCCCCTGATAGTAATTATCGAACAGCCAACGCACCTTCCCGGCCTTGACCCGTCCGATCCCGCCGGCAGGAATCAATTGCCCCTGGGAGGTGCCGCCGGCCACGCTGGGCGAGGTCTCCAAGGCCCGCACGGTGAAGTCGCTGAACGTGCTGTTGGCCGAGATCGACTGCGACAGCTCGGTGCAGAAGGCGGCATGACTGGAAAGCACACGCAGCGGATTGGCGCTGGTGGCGTCCAGGTCGAAGGTCCCGGAAGGTATGGTGCCGAAAGCACCGGCCGGTCCGACCATATCCAGTGTCTCGCGAGCGTTGGCCAGAGGTGCATCGTTGTAGCTGAGATCGGGAAGCGTATACCCGAGATTGAGCAGAAACCCGGCGCTGGTGACAGGTGCATTCACGGTCGTTGTTGCAACGCAGGCGGGATCATCGGAGAACACAGCCTCGACACTGCGCAAGCTGCCATCGGCATAGAGTTTGTCGATCAGAAAAGACTCGGTCGCCTCGAATGGTGCTGAAAAAACCCGGCTTGCGCCATTCTCGATCCGGACGTAGAGCTCGCCTGTCAGGGGCGGATCATTGATCAGCACCTCTCCCCTGAGCTGCCAGGTATTGGTCGTCGCCATGTCGCCTCCGACCGCCAATAGCGATTGAAGCTGAATCGAGCAGGCGCGTCCACCGCCCGCGCGCGAATCCGGATTGGACAGGTCGTCGTCCGAGCTGTCACGGACATCATCCTGCCGTGAACCCTGCCCCGGCTGGCCGATACCCGGCAGCGAGACCTCGTGCTTGGCACCGAACGGTAGTTCGACCGCCGCCGCATCCAGACTCAGCCCAAGGGCAAGAACCAGTGAAAGAAACGAAAGAACACAGATATAAGTTGGCCGCACGCAAGAACGCGTGCTTCCCAGAGTGTTGAGAAACATGGATAACCTTCCCCTAATTTTTGATGGGTTCTAGATGCCCGCTGCCTTTATTTGATCGATCCCACACACTGGCGGCAGCATGGCGGCCTAGATGAACAACTTCCTTTGATTTTTGTGAAGAATCTCACAACCCGCCTCGAAAGGCAAGAAGACGAGCCGGTACCGGGGCGAGGACAGTCAGGAGCCGTCAGCGCCCGTCCGGGCGGGTGACGCTCTTGAGGCCCTCCGCCAGAGACAGCATGAAGAGCATCGAACCGACGCTGAAACCGGGTGGGGCGCGGGCCGTGGTCGGCAGCAGGCCACCCACGCTGGCATAGGCCCAGACCATCAGCAGGGTGTAGGCTGGAACAATCCTGCGCATGTCAGATAGTTGATACTGTCCTCGCCGTTTCGGATCGAAAGCAGCTCTGGACCACAGTTCGATGACTCTCAACTGGATCAGCTTATTGCACCTGCTGGGTCTGGCTCAGGCCATGTTTCTCGCGCTTGTGCTGCTTCATCCCCATCGACGCAGCCGAGCCAATAGGATCCTTGCCGCGCTCATGCTGACACTCGGAGCCGGCCTGTGGGAGGCCTTCGCCCAGAGTTCAGACCTCTGGAGGAATCTGCCGCTGACAACCGGCTGGTTCAGCGCGACCCCGTTCCTGTTCGGCCCACTCCTGCTGGCCTATGTCCAGCGGCTGATCGGTGACCGGGACTGGCCAGCAAGGGTCTGGTTGCTTCATCTGGCGCCGACCATCGTGTTCACCCTGGCGTTGCTTCCCGTACTTGTCGAGCCCGCCGACCAGCGAATCGAACGCCTGCTTGTCGCCCAACAGGGGCTCACCGCGCTTCATCCGATCAACTGGGCATTGCTCTTTCTGAAATGTAGCCATATTGCCGCCTATCTCCTGATCACCCTCCGTCGGCTGATTTCCTTCAGGAAGCAATGGAAACGAAGCCAGTCCGACACCGACGTGGGTCGGCTGCGCTGGCTGCAGCGCCTTTGCCTGGCCTTTGTCGTCCTCCAGATCGTATGGCTGGTCCTCGTTCTGGCCGCAGTGCATGGACCACTTCCGCGGGGCACGACCTTCGATGATCTTGCGCTGCTGGGCGTCGCCGTTCTGGTTTTTCTGATCGGCTACTGGGGGCTTTCCGCTCCTGTTCTGGGACCGGCGCCGGCGTCCATCGGTCGCGATCAGACCGCTGATGCCCGTTATCAGACCTCCGGGCTCAGCCCGGACGCTGGCGCCGAACTGGCGCAACGGATCGATGAGGTCCTGCGAAGGGAGCAGCTCTATCTGCAGCCGCGGCTGCGACTGGCCCAGCTTGCCGAGGCCGTCGAGGCCACCCCGCATATGACCAGCCAGGCGATCAACGAGCACCTGGGCGGCAACTTCTTCGATCTGGTCAATCGCTATCGCGTCGAAGAGGCGGCCAGACGTCTGCGTGATCCGGCCCTCGCTCACCTGCCCATCGAGCGAATCGCCTACGACTGCGGATTCAACAATCGAACCTCCTTTTCCCGCACCTTCAGTGCTGTCCTTGGCACCACCCCATCAAAGCTACGCAAATCGGCAAGGCAGGACTGAGCACCCCGGATCAGCGCAAGGGACGCCGGCACTCGCGGGCATGCAATTCGTCAATCTTTACCGGGATTGACAACTGCCGGCCACACGCCACCGATACTCGACCCCCCCAAGGTCCGGCGATCGCAGCCCGATGCGCCGATCCGATCAACTGACCTCCAGGAGATATCGAATGACAGCCCTGCGTCACCTGTTCGCTGCCACTCTGGCACTGATCATCGCGGCCGATGCGTCTGCTGCCAGCCTGATGATCCACAATGTCCATCTCGTCGATGGACGAAGCCCGACGCCCACGCCGGGCAAGACTGTCCTCATCGAAGGCGACCGTATCCGTCTCGTGACTGACAGCAGCGAAGGGGTCTCGGCCAACCGTACCATTGATGCCAACGGCGGATATCTGATCCCTGGCCTGTGGGACATGCACGTCCATGTTCAACATATCGAACCGGAAAGCCTGGCGCAGTTCGTCCACTACGGCGTCACCCAGGTTCGCGATATGGGTATCACCCCCGAGGCGCTGGCTGCCATCGATTCCCAGAACAGCCTGTCCAGGCCCGAGATCTTCAGCGCCGGATTCATGTTGAACAGCGCACGCTGGTCACAGCTGTTCTCACAAGTCTATGGCCCCGGTGAAATCCAGCAGGAAATGCAGCGACGGATCGTTGTCGGATCGTCCGGACAGGCGACGAGCGCGGTGGAGCGCGTCAGGGACAGTGGTGCCGCCGTGGTCAAGGTGCACTTCTGGCACGATCAGCCCGAGCTCTTTCAGGCCATCGCCGCTCAAGCCGACCGGGTCGGACTACCCATCGCCGCCCATGATCCGGGACCCGCTTTCGACTATGACCAGCTGGCCGCTGTCGGGGTCGACAGTCTCGAACACCTGGACGGGATGCTCGCCCATCGACTGAGCCGATTGAGCGCCGCCCAGCGCGGCCGTCAGTATCGCGTGCTCGCTGATGCCGGCGTGCATTTCACCCCGACCCTGTCGATGATCGATGGTCTGTCGCGATTGGCCGACGGCACCGACCCCGATAGCCGACTCGAGCCCCTGCGGAGCCATCCCGATGGATTGCCGCTCGATCGGTCCCTCGACACATTCTGGGCAAGCGTGATGAAGATGATTCCCCCAGAAGCACCGGACTGGTCGACCTTTCAGCGCGACCTGCAGTTTCTGATCGAAGCCCGCACCCACGGCGTTCGCATCCTGGCCGGCACCGACCTGGGTGTTCCAGGGGTTTATCCCGGCATCAGCCTGATCGAGGAACTCGAACTATTGGTGCAGCATCTGGGAATGACGCCGCATGAGGCCATTACCGCAGCGACGCTCGTCCCGGCAGAGTGGTTCGGTATCGAGGACATCCTGGGCACCATCGAGCCCGGAAAACGCGCCAACCTGGTTCTGCTGAAAGACGACCCGACCGCCAGCATCGACGCCCTCGACGCGATCGTCCACGTCATCCTCGATGGGGCGATCGCGCGCTAAGGTCAGGCGCTTTGCAGCCTCCCGGTGTCAATCATTCGGCCGCCGCGCCGTCCAGCGCAGGCCGCCGAGTGCACCGGAGGAGAACAGCTGGTTCATCACGCTGTAGAAGGTCTCTAGCGCCCGATAGGCACTGTCGCCGTGGACTCGAGAGAAGCGCGCCTTGCCCTGACGGAACGCATCCAGCCGCCCGCCTACGAAATCAGCCCAGGAGTCGGTCATGTCCTGGCAGTCAATCCGCTCGAAGCCGGCCTCCTTGATTAGCTCGCGATAGGCCGGGAGCGTATCCAGACGCTGGCAGAAAACCTCGTTGGCCAGCAGCGCCGATTCCTCGTCGCTGAGCTCGTGGCGGGCGAAGAAATCCTCGACCAGGATTCGGCCGCCGGGCTGGAGACGCTGGTAGCATCGCCTCAGCAGGGTTTCTCGCTCGGAGATGTGCAGGAAGGTCAGCCAGCTGACCAGCGCGTCGAATTCCCGGGTCGGCAGGCTGGCGGTGAGCACATCAGCACGCCGGTGCTCGATCAGATCCCCAAGTCCACAGCGACGGGTCAGCGATTGCGCCAGGCGATTGAGATCATCCTGCAGCTCGACGGCGGTGACCCGGCAGCCGACCTCGGAGGCGATCACCCGCGCTGGACCACCCAGGCCGGAACCGATGTCGAGGACCCTGGATTGGCTGTCCAGATCAAGCTCCTCGATCGCCTCCAGCACCGCCGAGCGGCCGTGGTAATGCAGCTGGTCGAGGGACTCCAGTGCGGCCACATCCAGCGCCTCTCCAGCGTCCAGCCCCCGTTCGCTCAATTCGCGCTCGACGCGGTCGACGTGCTGGTAGAGCTTCATCGATTTGATCGTTGCCGGTCGATTCGGCATTCGCCGTCCTCTCTTCGATCCTCAGGGCCTGACTCTATCGATCAAGCGTGATGATCGCTCCGATCGGCTGCAGCGCGGCCGGCAAGATCAGCGCTTGCCCCGAAT
>Ga0102938_10000610_pt1 | contig 26576 bp, 14 predicted proteins | sample SalPonR2_B_D2_MG_FD_84516 | JGI IMG/M metagenome (GOLD analysis project Ga0102938, IMG submission 84516) | Salt pond soil microbial communities from South San Francisco under conditions of wetland restoration - Salt Pond MetaG R2_B_D2_MG | ecosystem: Environmental > Aquatic > Marine >... | reverse complement strand
GCTTGGCACCACGGACTCACGTCCGTGGCTACAACCTGCCATGGCTTCGCCATTGAAGCGAACCCATCCTGGGCAATTCCAAATCACCGCAACCCCGAATTGTTGACAGACCAGCGTTAGCCGCCGTGCGGTGGAAACCAGTTAACGGGACTGAACCGGACGCTATCGCATTCCGGCTGATTAAATCAACAGCCTGCAAGCCCGTCGGAAGCGATTCAGGCGTTCCAGGCAGGCTCGTCCAGTTGGTCGATTTCGTCGATCGCCGATTGAGGCAGCGCGTAGTTTCGGACCGTGCTGGCGACCATTTTCTCAGCCGCCGCCGGACGGTGAAGTAATCTGGCGATCACAAAAGCGGCGGGGAGGCAGCTTCCGCGATCTTCTTGCGGGCGCGTCAGTTCGCTACTTGCCTCTGCGAATGAGCCTGCTTGCCGGGTCATCATTCGCCATTGGCGATACAGAGTTGCTCGCGATGCACCCTCGAGGGCATATCCTAGCAAGGCAATAAAATCGATGTGGCTGCGAACCCCCGGTTGCGTGTGGCCAAAATCTCCCGGTTTCGTTCCCTCCGGATCGAGCGACACTGCCGCTAAAGCGCCAACCAGATCGACGCCACTAAGCTTGGCGTTGACGGGCTCACCGAGCCGCGGGTTGCATTCGATATATTCTGGAAAGTCTTTCGCGGGATCCCAGAAATATTCCAAGAACAACGCGCCATGCCATTCCAATTCTCTCCCGAGCGAACGGAGATGCCGCACGACCAGGGGCTGCTCCGTGCCGACCCGTAGCAGTGCCCCTCCTCCGACCCCGCTTTGAAGCACTTTCGCACAGTGTGCCGCGATCAACTCTCCTCGGCAAAAAACGGCTTGGGCAACATACATCTGCCCCACAGCGGGTTGCTGTACCAGCACGCGCATTGAACCTTGCAGCGACTGTCCACTTGTTTGAAGGTCATCCATCGCCGCTTGACGTTGGGAGGCGTTATCGATCCTTCGGACGCCCTGTCCCGCCGTGCCATAGTTCAGTTTCAAGAAGCAGGGAAATCGATCGTAGCGTTTCAGATCATCGACGGAGTGGAGGATCTGGAACGAGGGCACGGGAAGCTGCAGGGAACGCATCGCTTCGGCGAATTCAATCTTGCCAAGCATGGCCCGCAGCGACGTTAGCGAGGGGACCGCGAAACGGGTCTTTTGGCTTAGCAGATTCTGGAAGCGCGACAACAGATAGACCTCCTCGTGGGTTGGCAGGAGGAGGTCGTAGTTTGTCTGCTGGAGCTGAGCGATCAAGAACTGTAGGTAGCCTTGCGGGTTCTGGCCGATGGGAGGGCACTTCAAGAAGCGATCAATACGGCTGGAAAAGCGGCATTGCGATAAAGAGGACGCCCCGCATACATCGATCCGCCAATCGGGACGCGTTCCGTAGAGTGCTTGTCGCGCCGAACTGCTGGCACCATCGGTCATCAAGACATTCATCAGCCTGTCAATTCCCTGATTACCCGCTCGCGACTTAGAAAGGTGGGACTCGGTTCGGATTCCAGTTGGTGCACGAGGTCGACCACCTTCTTGTTCAACGGCGCCTCACAGCCATGCTCCGCGGCGAGGCGGACGATTTGTCCATTGACATAGTCGATCTCCGTGGGCCGGCCTCGCATCAGATCTTGTTCGACGGAATAGACAATCCGTTGTCTGGCAGCATGACGCACGCCCCACCCGTAAAGCACTCCCAAACAGGGCCGATCCAATTGGTGGAGTAGCCTTCGAAAACGACGGACATCGGAAGGTCCCGGGACGGTTTCGAGGTGAATGCCGGCGGCTTTGTACGTCGCGAAACATTCGTCGAGCATCGGCTCGGCGATCTGCTGACGCCACTGCCGATCGAGGATGCAATCTCGCAGGAAGTGCGAACGTGAGAGGACGGAAGTATAACCGATCGTATTCATCGCCACCTTATTGTACTGCACGCCGATAATGTTTCGCTGGCTTTGCATCTTCAGCGTCGACAGGCGGAGCAGTGCAATGACACGCTCGATCATCGCGGTTGGAGAGGGATCGGCCACCGAGCCCACCACCGTGATGCCGTCCCGTTGAAGGCTGACCGTGCCTGGTTTGGGGATCGCCATGTTGGTCGCGGTCATGCCTACCAAGAGCTGCTGCGGTTGCAGATAACGTTCCATTACGTGCTGATTGATACCGTTCTGCAGCGAGACCACCGGCGCGGCCCCGAATTCCCCCGCGGCGGCTTCGAGCGTTGCCGCGGTGTCCTGCGATTTGACGGTCAGCAATACCAAATCACTGCCGCGCAGATCTTTTGGATCTTCGCAGACACGAGCTGCCGCATGTTTGGTTCCCCAGGGACCGAGCAGAGTCACCCCGCCCTGAGTGCGCATTTGCCTGGCGTGCTCGCCTCGCGCCCACAAACGTAGCTCGACCGAAGGATCGTGAGCGGCGATCAACCCACCGATCATCGATCCGACGGCTCCTGCGCCGAGCACTGCGATCTGCGTCATGATCGTAAGAACCCTTTGAAACGAGTGGTTTTGAAAAGCCGCCCCGCTGGACCTAACAGCAAACCCGGCAACACCAACAGATCAGCAATCAACGCGATCAACAACAGCAGCAGCAACATCCATGAAAAACTACGTGCCGGTAGGAAACGACTATTGGCAAAGACCAGCATTCCGGCTGCACAGATCAAGGCGGTTTGGAGCAAGGCTCGACCGCAATGTTGATAGGTGCGTTGCGTGGCGACGGTGACAGAGTGGCCTGCCCGGAGGTGACGCAAATAAGATCCGAGATAGTGGAACGTGCCATCGACAGCGATCCCCAACGCGACGCTCGCCGTCATCACCGAGCCGATGTCGACCGACCAGCCAAGCCAACCCATCGATCCAAAGAGAACGACCGTCGGAAAGACATTTGGAATCATTGCCACTAGGCCCGCGGTAAAGCTGCGAAGCACAAGGACCATCACACAGCCGACCAGCACCATGGCCACCACAAAGCTACTAAACAGGTCGGCCAATAGGGCGCGCTGAACTTCGTAGACCACCGGCATCACTCCGGTATAGCGGACGGAGATTCCCTCAGCATTCAGTAGCTCGTCCAACGCGGGATCCAGTTGGCTCCGCAAGCGTGACAAGAAGCGGCCGTAGTCGGTGTCGCGACTGCCCTGCACCTGTCCGCTGATCCGCCACAACCGTCCTCCGTTGGAAACGCGGAGGTAGCCAGCATCTTGAAGATCGGCGAGTTGCTCGTCGAGGCGGGTTTGATAAGCCATTCGCCGAGCGATAGCGCGGATGCCTCCGGCCTGTGGCGGAGGTGGCAAAAAGGTCGCCGGAGAGATGACGCCACCCACCTGGTCGACTTCCCGCATCGCACCATGCATTTGCCAAACCAACTCCACTTCATCCAGCAGGTCCAGCTCCGCGTTCTGATCCACCGAGAGCACCACCTCCACAGTGACCAGCGCCCCGAGATTTTCTTGAAACCAACGGTAGTCCTGAACGACCTTTGTATCATCATCCAACAACGAGACGACATTGAGGGTGGTGGTGACATACCGGAGTCCATATCCAAAGAAACCGAACGCCACAACCGTCACGACGAGGATCCATCGATGGGTCCGCTGGACCGAGCGGGCCAACCAACCCCAGAACTGGAAGCCGCCTTGGGCTGGGGAAGGCTGCGCTGACGCCACGGCATCCGAAACACGACGACGCTGTGGTGGCCACCACGCCATCGCGGCCGGCAACAAGCCCAGCAGCAGAGCGGTAGCGAGCAGGATACCAGCCGCCCCCAAGCCACCGAATTGACGAACCGGCTCGACTTCGCTGATCGACAGCGAGGCGAGCCCCAGCGCCGTGGTCACCGCCGCCAAACCGGTTGGCAGCCAGCCCTTCCGCAGGGCAGCCGTTGGAGCATCCTTCGTATTTCCGCTTCGAATTTCTTCGTAGTAGTAGTGGACCAGGTGGATCCCCGCCGAGATCGCCAGCACAAAGATCAGCGGAGGCAACACGATCAGCACCGCGTTCATGCTCCGGTCAAGATAATACACAGCCGCCAGTGCGACGCCTTGACCGAATGCCGCAACCGCCACCAGTGGCAGCGTGAACCACAACGAGCGGAGGCAAACCCATGCGACCAAGAAAGAGAGCAACGCCGATGGCAGCGCAAAATCTTGCAATGAGCGAATGCTCTGTTGATCAATCGCGATACCATCGACCGGCGGTCCGGCGAGCCGATAATCGGCGCGCGGTAACCGCACCACTTCATCGGCCGCAGCCAAGATCAGCGACAGGGATTCCTCGCGCTGCTTCGCACCGATCGGAGTCAAAGCAATTGCCGCGGCGCTGGTGCGTCCATCGGGACCAACCAAGACCCCTCGAAGTCGAGAAAGGGCATTGGAACGGGAAAACGGTTCAGCCCCTGAAGTCAGTTCACGGAGCAAATCGTAGCCAGTCGCTACCGAGTGAATCAAAGCCGGCTCACCCGCTCGACGACGCTTCTGCTGTGCCCGCTCGATCGCTTCGGCCAAGCCGTGCAATCGAGGATCATCGACAGTGCATCCCGGCCAACTGATCAAAATCGATTCATGTACGTTGAACTCATCCGTGAACGCGTGAAATTGCTGGAGCGCTTGGAAGTCGTCCGAGATCCATCGGACCGGCGCATTGAACATCGATTCAATGGCTCCGATTCCACCAAACAGCACCCACGGGGTTGCCATTCCCATGAAGACTAGGATCGTCAGTGCCAACGGCGTGTACGGTTTCGATGGCTTCATTGCAGTCAGCGTTTCCGCACCTTTTTTCCAGCCAGCTCCCGCACTTTCCTGATGCTCAACAGACGCGTCAACCAACGGTTCTTCACCCCCGCCACGCATAGCACGCGCCTCGATCGCAGGCCGGCAAGCGAAGCCTCCACGACTTGCTCCGGCGTGATCCAGGCCCGCCGAGGAATTTGGCTGCGGTCAAAGCGTGCCAACGGAAGGCGATCATGAAAACCGGTCCGGGTGAAACCGGGGCACAGGACTTGGAGCCGAATTTGATCGCGCTCGAGTTCGCCTTGCAACGATTCGGTAAATGTCACCAACATCGCCTTCGTCGCGGCATAGGTCGCTTGACCAGTCCCGATCAAAAAGGCCGACATGGAAGCGACATTGACAATCGTGCCCCGTTGAACGGCGCGCATCAGGCCGAGCGCTGCGTGGCTGAAGCCGACAGTGGCGGTGCAATGAAGCTGAATCATTGCTTGATGCATTTCAGCATCGACGTCGGCAAAATCGCCCATCGTCCCAAAGCCCGCGTTGTTGACCAAATAATCGATACGTGGCAGGCTGCCGATGACTTCCGCGAAACGGGCGATCTGGACGGGATCGGACAGGTCGGCGGGATATGACACGACGGTCACTCCCGTGTCGGCCAACGGCTCGCGAACCGCTTCCAATCGGTCCGCGTCACGCGCCGTCAACAGCAAGTCATCACCGGAGTTGGCAAGCTGCTGAGCATAGCAGCGACCGATCCCGCTGGAGGCTCCTGTCACGACCGCGATCGGTTGGCTAGTCGATAGCGCGTGTAAGCGGCCTAGAATGGGACTAGAGGGAATGGGACTAGCCAATGCGTGCGATCCTCACGAGCGAGCTTACGGCAGCTTGAAGAGCTTTGGCAGCCACCCAGTTACAATGTAATACCGCGCTTGAGCCTCCGCAAAGGCCCGTTGGCAATGGTTCGGTCACCCACTACGGTTGATCGGCTCAATCACTCGAACGTCCCTGAGAGGTGACTCATGACATCCAGCCATGTTCTTGTTACGGGTGCCACCGGCATGGTTGGTCGCCGACTGGTCGAGCGGTTACTGGAGCGCGGTGACACGGTTGCGGCCTTGGTCCGGGATCCTGCAGCAGCGGTCGATTTAGAAGCAGCCGGAGCGATTATCCACCAGGGCGATTTAGCGACACCTACTTCGGTGATTCCAGCGCTCCAAGAGGCACACTGCGTGGTGCACACGGCGGCACACGTGGGCGACTGGGGACCAGCGGACAAATACCGAGCGATCAACGTCGTGGCGTTAGAGGAAATGGTCACGGCTGCCAGACGCATCGGCCGTTTGAAACGCTGGGTTCAAGTCAGTTCGCTAGGGGTTTATGGGCCGCGTCATCATGCTGGCACCGACGAGTCGGCTCCGATCGAGCTGCGTGGCATCGATGGCTACACCCAGACCAAAGCCGAAGCCGAATTTGTCCTGCAACGCTATATGAGTGAATGGGATTTTCCCGCGGTGATCCTCCGACCTGGATTCATCTACGGACCAGGCGACCGTCACGTGCTCCCGCGCCTGATCGAAAAGTTGCACGACGGATCACTGAAGATGATCGGCAAGGGTGACCGAGTCCTGAACAACATCTACGTCGACAATTTGGTCGATGCCATTTTGTTAGCGATCGAGCATCCCAATGCGGTGGGAGAAGTCTTCAATCTGCGCGATGCGCGGCCGGTAACCCGCCGCGAATTTATCGGTACGATTTGCGAGCACTTCGGTCGTCCGTTGCCGCGGAGCATCCCCGAGCCGATTGCGAAGCTGGCCGTTGGACCGATCGAATCCTTTGCTCGCCTTCGCGGGGCCACCACCGCGCCGCTGCTGACCCAGGCGAGGATGAAGTTCATGACCAAAAACCTGGAATTTTCAATCGAAAAAGCGAAGCAGCGTATCGGTTACCAACCGGCTGTTGATTTCCGCGAAGGCATGCAACGTGCCCTCGAATCGATTGCCCCTCACGGCCAGCTACCCGCATAACGGTGGCGGCCTGAATCCGGGATACAACTCGTCCAATGCGCATTGCCCAGTTAACGATCTACCGCCTGCAGTTGCCGCTGCGAAAGGAAATCAAACACGCATCCCACGTGCGGCAAGAGAGCATGAATGTCCTGGTCGCCTGTCGCTTGGCGGACCAGACGCTTGGCTGGGGCGAAGGGGTCCCGCGCCAATATGTGACCGGAGAAACAATCGATGGAGCGATTGAGCAACTCCATCGCAGCCGCTTGGACGAGCAGTTGGGGAAAGACTGCTTCGGTTGGCAGGATGTGATTGAACTGTGCGAAGCGATCCGATTGGCAGAGATCGGAGAGGACCCACGCGGTTGCCTTGGCAATGCCGCCCGCTGTGCCGTCGAACTGAGTATTCTCGACGCCTTCGGGCGTTGTTTTGGAGAACCGATCAGCCGCGTTACAGCCGCCTTTGCACCGGCTCAAGCGATTCAAACAAACCTGCCGGTCGTCCGTTATTCCGGGGCCGTGACGGCGGCGACGCCGGCGGCAGAGCGGTGGAGCGCAATCAAGATGCGCGTGTATGGCTTTCACCACTGCAAGGTCAAAGTGGGACTGGTCGATAATGAACCAGCGCGGCTACAAAACTTGCGGCGTTGGCTCGGTTCGCGGATGGTGATCCGCATCGACGCCAACGAAGCGTGGACTCCAGAGCAGGCGGTTCGGAATCTCCGCGCCATGCAACCCGCTCGGATCGCCTGTGCTGAACAACCGGTACGGCACGCCGACGTGTTGGCATTGAAAGATTTGCGACGCGAAGTGGACGTGCCGGTGATGCTAGACGAGTCATTAACGTCGCTGTTCGATGCAAAGCAGGCCATTGAGCAGGAGACGTGCGACTTATTTAATATCCGACTTTCGAAGTGCGGCGGCTTTTTAGCTGCGTTGCGTTTAGCAGCCCTGGCCGAGCAAGCTGGCCTCTCCTATCAACTGGGTTGCCATCCCGGAGAATCGGGCGTGCTCTCTGCCGCCGGTCGGCACTGGCTGTCGACCGTTCGCGGGACTCGGTTCGCCGAAGGATCGTACGACCGCCATCTGCTGAGCCGACTATTGACGAGGGAAGACATCACCTTCGGCTACGGAGGCCGAGCCCCTGCCCTGACCAAGCCTGGATTGGGAGTGACGATTGACCCGCAAGCCCTCCAAGAACTGGCCGAAGAATCCAATGCAATCACGATCCGCTGAGTCGCCCGGCACTGAGTGGCCCGGGCAATCGCCTGAGATTCGGACGGTGACGGCACGCGATGGAGCCACGCTTCGTTTGCGGCGCTGGCAACCCGACAATGCTCGCGGACATGTAGTGTTACTGCACGGCATCATCAGTCACAGCGGCTGGTATCTGAAAACGGGCAGTCAGTTGGCTCGGGCAGGTTTTGCCGTCCATTCCCTCGACCGGCGCGGCTCCGGATTAAATTTGGCCAGTCGCGGAGATGTGGACCACTACGAGACGTGGATTGCCGATGTTCGCGACTACTTGGCACAGTTGCCCAACAACGCACCTCGGATCTTGCTGGGCATCAGTTGGGGAGGCTTGTTGGCCACCGCGGTGGCACGCCGTCCGTCCACGCCGATCACGGGATTGGGTTTACTCTGCCCCGGTTTTTTCTCGCGTAAAGGAACCAGTCGGCTTCAGCATGCCGCGGTCCGGTTGGCGGCATCCGCTGGACTGGGCGGCCTGCGTTTTCCGGTTCCCTTACGAGATCCGGCGCTCTTCACCGACTCGCCACCGTGGCAACGCTACATTCGCGATGATCCGTTTACCTTGCGAACCGTGACGCTCCGCTTGGCGACCGCCTCGGCCGATCTTTATGCCGCGACGATTCATCCGTCGAGTCATCCCGCAAAGCCGCTAGAGACACCCACGCTGCTCTGCCTGGGCGGTCGCGATGCGATTCTCCAAAACGCCGCGGTTCGCAAATTCGCCTCCCGGCACTTCAGCCCCGCGTTGCAGATTCAAGTCTATGCCGAGGCGGCTCACACGTTGGAATTTGAACCCGATCCCAGCGACTACTTTCGTGACCTGATCGCATGGTGCGAGCACTGTTGTGCCGCGGCGCCGAGTTTGATGCGGCCGTGCCGAGTGGATGACGGACTCTCAGCTGATGGCAGCTTCCTCTGACAGACGGTCGATGAACTGATAATCATTGGTCAGGCAGGGGTGCTTGAATTGCTCGAGACTGGCGCCTCGCCTGTTCAGCATCCGCTGATGAAAACGATACCAGGTATCGGCCGAAAGCTCGCGGATAACGACCGGCAGCAGACGCCCGGTTTGCAGCCGGTTTTCATATTCGCAGTTCGCCTTTGACAATTGATGATCAAGTTCTTTGCTCAGTTTTTGTTTGGTGGGCTCGTCCAGGGTGGCCTCGATGAGCAACTCATAATGCGGTGGGTCGCCGAACACGGGAGCCAAAGTAAAGTGTTCGAATTGCAGGCCCAGTGAGGCGGAGGTTGCCCGCACCGAGCTGACGACTTGATGCTCGCTCAATTTCTCTCCCGTCATGCTGCAGTAATGGGCTCCCTTGTTTAGAAAGGTCAGCAGCGGCGCTTGCCCCTGAAAGCCAACACAGCGAACCACGTCATGGATGTCATGCCGCCAAAGGGCACTTGAGGTGCTCATGATCAAATAATAGTTGCGGTCCGGAAGTAGTTCGTGACCTTCCAGGATGGTTGGATCTTTTGAACCATGCTCCTCCTCGGGGATGAATTCAAAGTATTGCGAACCGACGTTCAAAACTCCGTTCGAGGTGTTCGGTTCCAAAGGAGTCGTCATCCGTCCTTCACTGGCCGACAACCCGTGGTCACGAAAGGTGACATCGCCGTAATACGTTTTGACCTGCGGCAGATAGGCTCCCACCGACCCACCAGTCCACACCGCGAGGACCGACAGGTGTGGCCAATAATCGCGAGGCCAGAGACGCCCTTGTTGATCGGCAATCCGAGCCAAATGACGAGCCCTGCGCGGATCGGCTTTGGAAACAAAAGGGCGAAGTCGGTCGCGGAGCCAGCCATCGATCGGGAACTGCTCGCTCAATCGGCCATCGTGTATATCACGCAGCAACGATTCCTGCTGACTGTCACCCAGACGAGCGAGGCCGATCAAAGTCAAAGGATTGGCGGTCGCGAGCATGCCCACCTGATCGCTGGCCATCCCCAACCGCAGCGCGGCGTACTGCTTCGCTTCGGAGTCGCTGATCTTATTGAGAATCGCCGGCAGGCAAAAGATTCTTTTCGCGATTGGAGGACGGGTGTCCGCAGCCAAGCCACTGATGTTGCCGCAGTAGAATCCTCCGGACGTCCGTGACTGCTGCCAATCACTACTAAACGACAGCGTCGTGCGCTTCATCAAGTCGGGGTGCTGAGCGTAGGTTCGCAGGCCCCAGACATTCCAGCTGGTGCTGTAATCTTTAAGAAAATGGTTGGTGATCGGGATGTACTTCGAAGCGCTCGTGGTCCCGGAAGTCATCGCAAACATCAGCACTTTGGTCCGCGGACCAAACAACGCTCGGACATCTCCCTGTTTGACCCGTTCAACGTAAGGCAGAAAGGTCTCGTAGGATGCGATCGGCAATTGCTTACGAAAATCTTCAATGGTGCGGATCTTATCCATGCCGTGCTGCCGACCAAAGTCGCTGTCCATATCGCGATGAATTTTTTCAAACAGCACTTCTCGCTGAAGTTCTGCGGCGCGGTTGGCATCGGTCAAAAACCGACGGACTCGACGTTGTTGAAAAGCGACGTAAGTGCGAAGGATTGGATTCATCGATCCTGACTGGGAGGTGGGGGGAGGGGCGACATTCTATCGGAGATGTGGCAAACGATCCTCAACTGTTTGAGCGATCTCGTCGGCCAATTTGGCCGCGTAATTGCCGGTAAGCATGCTGAAATGATCACCCTCGACTCTGTCGATCAGCAAATTGCGTCCCAAAACCGCCTGCCAACCGAGATCGTCTTGTAATTGTCGACCAGTCGCCAACGTCAACACCGAAGATTGCTGGGGACGATACAACCGCACGGGTTGGCCGAGCGGACGTGGCTGGTAGCGCAACACCCCCTGCAGATGGGCCCGAGCCATCTCGATCCGTTCTTCCAAAGCCGCGGCCGTCGTCCCCACGGGGAGCACGCCTTGGGCTGTGGTTTCAGCCAGCACCCGCGCGATGGCTCGATCGCGGCCTAACGAGACCAGTTCGTCGTACTCGATCTTCAATCGCGCGTTCGAGAACCACTCGGAGAATCGAACAAGGTCATACAAAAAGCGCATATCGTCATGAACATCAACGTGATCAAGACTCGCTCCGGTAGGCGTGTCGATCAGCAGCACCTCGACACGCTGGTTCTGCAGCAGCAGTTGTTGAGCGATTTCATAAGCGAAGACACCGCCGGTGGACCATCCCATAAGCAGATAAGGGCCACTTGGCTGAGCTTCGCGGATCAACTGACAATAGTCGGTTGCCAACGTTTCCACATGGTCATGCGGTCCGCGTTCGTCATCGGCTCGGCGCGGCCGAATCGCCAGCAAACCGCGGCGTGTACTGAGTTGCTGCCCCAGTGCTTGGTAACAGCGAAGGTCGCCACCGACGGGATGCAGGCAAAAGATTGCCGGCTGAATTTGGCAGCTGTTCAGCGGCACCACCGCGGCGGTATTGCGGGCAACGGTGCCAGCCGAACGCGTTGCTGCCCTGGACTTCGACTCCGCCGGTTCCGCTTCACTCGCCTGATTCGCCAGCAACGGCAGCAGGTCGCTGACCAAGGAAACGATCGTGGGGCCTTCCATCAAAAACGCCATTGGAATTTCCACGCCAAGCTGCGATTCCAGGTTGGTTCTCAATTCCATCGCCATCAATGAGTCGACACCGACAAGGCTGAGCGGTTGGTCTTTGTCCAACTCGTCAGGCGAGGTTCCCAAAATCCGCGCTAGCTCGGCCGTGAGATAGTCTTCCAGCAGTTCTTGCCGCCGCCCGCCGTCGGCAAATTTCATCTGTTGCAGGAAAGCTTGATCCAACTGCGGTTGCTCGCCACTGCCCACCAAACCTTCCCAGCGATCGGAAAAGTGTTCCATTAGCGGCGGTTGACCGTGAGAAAATTGTTTCACCAAGGAGCGCCAATCGATGTCGAGCACCGCAGCTTGATGGCAGTTTTGGTCCCTTAGCAATCGCTCGGTGATCGTGACACACTCCGCCGGTTGCAACAGCCGCATGCCACGCTCTTCAAGTTGCCCATCGCGTTGCCCGTCGGTTGCCATTCCACCATCGGCCCACGGTCCCCAGTTAATCACCGTGGCGGGCAAACCAAGGCCCCGGCGATAGGCTGCCAGAGTATCGAGGAACGCGTTTGCCGCGGCATAGTTGCCTTGACCAGGAGACCCAAGGATCGAGGCGACGGAAGAGAACATGAGGAAAAAGTCGAGCGGCCAAGCGGACGATTCCCGATGCAGATTCCAACCCCCGTCGACCTTTGGACGCAACGCGGTCTCAAAGGCCGCGGGATCCATGTCGTACAACAATCCATCGGCCAATCCTCCGGCCGCATGAATCACTCCTGCGATCGGCGGCCAGCCCGCGGGAATTTGCTCGAGCCCCTTCTGTAACGAGACAGTGTCGGCGACGTCGGCCTGGACACAGCAGATCTCAGCGGCTCCCACAAGGCGATCAATACGAGCTTGCCGATCCTCGGTAGGAGCGCGTCGGGACATTAGAACGATCGACCGCGCTCCCGCCTCCACTAACCACTGGGCCATTCGCAATCCAAGTGCGCCAAGCCCTCCGGCAATCAGGTAACTGACATCGGCACGGACCAGCGGAAGCGTTTCCGAACCTTCCTGGACTTGGTCCTGTGTATCCTGCTTCGCGTCGAAAGCAACGATCACTTTACCGATGTTTTTCCGCTGCGCCATGTAACGGAAAGCGGCCGGGATCTCGGTCGCGGCAAAGGTCGTGTGTGGCAGCGGACGATACGTCTCGTCCGCCAACGCCTGCATCACTTCGGTAAACAGACGCTCGATCTCTCGAGGTCGCTGTCGCAACATGCGATCCAAGTCGATGGCAAAGTAGGAGAGATTGTCTTGGAAAGGTGCCAATCCGATCATCTGATCCTGGTAGATATCGGTTTTGCCAATCTCTAAAAAGCGACCGTATGCCCCCAGAATTTTCAAGCTCTTGTGGATCGCTTCACCCGGCAACGAATTCAGTACCACATCGACACCCTGGCCACCGGTGACGTCCATGATCTGTGCCGCGAATTCGGTGGTGCGAGAATTAAACACATGCTGCACACCCAAACCACGGAGGTATTCGCGTTTGACGTCGCTCCCAGCGGTCGCGTAGACCTCCGCCCCAATCGACTGCGCAATTTGAATCGCGGCCAGCCCCACGCCGCCGGCGCCGGCATGGATCAGCACCTTTTCCTCAGGTTGCAGACGAGCCAACGAACAGAGCGCATGGTGGGCGGTCAAAAACGTGATCGGAACCGTAGCCGCCTCTTCGAAGCTTAAATTCGCAGGCATGGGCGTCAGCGTGTACTCGGCGGTCACGGCATGGCTGGCAAAACTGTACGGAGCAACTCCCATCACCGCGTCACCGACCGCGAATCGAGTGACTTCGGGGCCGACATGGGTAACCACTCCGGCGCACTCGATGCCCAGCGGAGGATGCCGATCGGTGATGCCCGGGTACAAGCCCATCGCCTTCAACACATCGCTGAAATTCAGCCCCGCACTGCGGACCTCCAAACGGACCTGGTCAGCCGCCAAGGTTGGCAAATCATAAGGCACTAAACGCAAGGCATCGAATGAACCCGGCTTGTCGAACTGCAATCGAAACGGCGTCGTCGGCACAACGGTCGAGAGTGACGGCGTCCCTTCGACATGCATTTCTTGGTTGTCATCCACCAAGCGCAGCCGAGCGGCGTATCGTGTTGCACCTCGCCAAGCGATCTGGGGCTCGGGTTTGTCGGTCCTTAATTCGGCGGCTACCGCCATCGCGGACCGGTCGGCTGGAGCGGCTGGATCCAGATCGACCAGCCTCACCTCGCCGGGATACTCCAAGGCTGCGGTACGGCCCAATCCCCACAAGAGCGCCTGCCGTGGATCGCAGTCGGTGAAAGATTCCACGGGCTGTGCACCGTGACTGCAAAGCCAAATCGGTGGCGAAGTGGCAAACCGCGTCCGCGTGACTTGTTGCAAAAGAAACAGCGGAGACTTCCAAAGCAGCGACGCGACAGGCGTTGCTGCGGGCATCGGGCCTTCCAGCGTCAGGCCATCGGGAGCATAAGCCGCCTGCGTCGGAACGATCTCGATGACCCCCGCACATTTCGGCGATTCGTCCACGAAGATCGCTTCCAACAGTCGCTCGTAATCTCGCGGTTGCTGGACATCGATGCGATACGTTTGCGAATCTTCGACAGTGAATCGGTCCCCTGCGGTAATCCAGATGCAGCGCGCCCCTTGCTGCTGGAGTTGCCGACGGAGACGCTCCGCGATGTCCAGCGAGAGGTCCGCGGCGGGGGCCGGTGAAAATAGCAACCAGACCTCTCCAGGGACCGCGCCCTTTTCTTCATGCGGCGTTGCCTTGGAAGATTCCGTCGCAGGCTCCACCATCGCGGTTTCCGAAAGCTCATCGGGCTCGACCGGCTGCCAAGCAATCTGGTACAGCTTGCTGCCCGTCTCCTCGGATTGCCCGGCCGGCGCCCCGAGGCTTTGCACACGGACGCGTTGCAATTCCGCCAGCAACCGGCCTTTGGCGTCGAGCAGTTGCACGTCGCATTCGATCGATTCCAGGGTCGGCTGGTCCTCCTCCTGAACCCGACGGACAACGATTGACTGCGCGTTACAGGGATCGCCGAGTAAGCGAAACTCACCAACCGCTTGCGGCAAATAGAGCCGCTCGGCTGCCGATTCTCCCGGCAGGCTGGAAACGAGCCCCGCGATCGCCTGCAGGCAACCGTCAAGCAGCGCGGGGTGAATCTGATAACGCTTGCTCTGACGGCGCAGATCCTCGCTGATCACCACACTGGCACGAACTTGGCCATCACCACTGCGAACGTCATGTAGCACGCGAAACAACGTTCCATAATCGAGCCCCTGCCGCCGCATTCGTTCATAGAAGGCTTCCGCTTCGACAACCGTCGCCTCTTCACTCCACGCTGCGGGCGTTTCCATGGCATGGGATTCGTCGTGAGCCATGTCAGTGGCCCGCTCGTCAGTGGACGGATCTTCAGAGGCCACCGTGTCGCGGTCTCGAACGACCGTTGCGATCGCGTGCAGGCTCCATGGGTCATCGGCGGTCGCGTCGGCCGGTTGACTGAGGAAGCGAATCTGCCGCTGTTCGCTCTGACTATCGTTGACCGTGCACTGGACGCGGCGAGGCTGCTCGGCTTCGAGAAACATCGCTTGCTGAATCGATAATTGGGTCACTCGATGCTGACCGGCACCAAACAGTTCCTCGGCCACCGCCAGGGCTTGTTCGAGATAAGCCGCCGCGGGGAAGACGGTCGATCCCTGAACGCGATGTTCCGCCAACCATTCGGGCCGCTGCGGTTCCAGTCGCGACTCGAAGATCTGGTCGGCCATGGCGGTCACCAATTCGACACCAAGCAGTGGATGCGATTGGCTGTCGCTTCCCCACGGGAGTCCGCTGGTCACCCGTCCGGTCGCCTGATACCAATGCCGTTTCCGTTCAAAAGGATAGGTTGGAAGCTCGAGCTTTAGTGGTGGAGTGGGACCGGCTTGAGCGTCCCAGCGGATCTCCAACCCACACTCGTAGAGCCTCTTAAGCGTACCGAGGAGGACCTTTGTGTCCGACTGACCGCGGCGCAGCGAAGGTAACCATTCGATCGCCTGATCCTCGAGGCAGCGCTGGCCCATCGCCGTCAGTGGAGCCGACGGTCCGACTTCCAGCATCAACTCTGGGCCGAGTCCTGCCAACGTTCGCATGCCCGCTTCGAAGCGCACGGCGCCACGTAGATGATCGCGCCAGTAAGCGGCATCGGGGGCGGCATCCATCCGTTCTCCCGTCAGGTTTGAAACCAACGGAATCTGTGGAGGCTGCATCGCGATGGTGTCGGCAAATTCCGCAAATTCATCAAGGATGCCATCCATCAAGGCAGAATGAAACGCATGCGAAACGGTCAGTGGTTTGACCCCAATACCGTCCTCGGCGAGTCGATCGAGACAGCGCTGGACCGGTTCATTAGCGCCCGAGATGACCGTGTTGGCGGGCCCGTTGTAGGCCGCGATGGAGACTGCCGGTTCACCCAACTCGGCAAGCATCGCTTCGACTTGAGCACCTGAAGCAAAGACGGCAGCCATCATTCCCGTCGCAGGACAACGATGCATTAGTGACGCCCGCCGCGAGATCAAACGCAGGCCATCCTCCAACGTCATCACGCCCGCCAACGTCGCCGCCACGTACTCTCCCACGCTGTGGCCCAACATCCCGCAGGGTTCGATCCCCCAGGAACGCCAGAGCGTGCCGAGCGAGTATTCCAAAGCAAACAGCGCGGGCTGCGTGAAACGGGTTTGCGAAATCCGCTCAGGGGCGGACGGATCGTGCATGATCTCCAGAATCGACTCGCCCAATAATTCATGGAGGATCTTGTCGCAGTGCTGCAGGGTTTTTCGAAAGCGAGGCTGTTCGAGCCATAGCTGTCGCGCCATGCCGGGATACTGACCGCCCTGCCCAGTGAACAAGAAGGCGACTTTGGGCGACTGGAAACCATGTTGAAAACCCACCGGTTCGCGCGAGTCGGCGACGACTGTCAAACTTTGTTGGAACGCCTGCGTAGTGGTTCCGGTTAGCGCCAGTCGATGCGAAAAGTGATTTCGCCCAGAATTCACGGTGTGGCACAAGGCGTCGAGATCGGTTTCTGGATGGTCTCGCAGAAAGCCGGCAAGCTGCTCCGCTTGTGCACGCAACGCCGTTTCGGAGCGCGCCGAAAGGGCAAGCAGCCGAAGCGACTGGGAAGGTTGAGTGGGAATCGAAGAGGCCCCTTTGTTACCGTTCGACGTCGCCTTCGACAACATCGAACGCATGCTTGGCGTAGGCGACGTGGCATCGTTGATCGGCGACGCAGCGCTGCTCCCGGCGTCTTCGAGAATCAGATGCGCATTGGTCCCGCCAAAGCCAAAACTGCTGACTCCCGCGCGGCGAATTCCCGACCGAGGTGCCCACACCGTGTTGGCTTGGGAAATACGCAGACGCCCGCCGGTGTCCGTGATATGCGGATTCAACTCGCGAAATCCAGCCTGCGGCACATACTCGCCTCGTTGCATCATCAACACGACTTTGATCACGCTGGCGATGCCTGCGGCGGTTTCCAAGTGACCGATATTCGCTTTGACCGACGAGAGCAAACAGGACTCCTCGATCGGCTGTTCTTGTGATTGCCGCTCCGCGGTCGAACCCTTCGAAAAGACTTGCCGCAGTCCTTCCCATTCAATCGGATCGCCGAGTGGAGTGCCCGTTCCGTGAGCCTCGATGTACGAAATCTCCTCGGCTGACAAATCGGCTGCCGCGAGGGCGGCGTGGATGACCTCGCTTTGGGAAACGCTGTTGGGAGCTGTCAGCCCCGAGGTCCGGCCGTCTTGATTGACCGCACTGCCCCGCATCACTGCCAGGATGCGATCTCCATCGGCGACCGCATCCGTCAAACGCTTCATCACCACCACTCCCGCTCCTTCCCCGCGGACATAGCCGTTGGCTCGTCCATCGAAGGGGCGACAATGTCCATCGGGCGAGAGCATGCGTGCGTTGGAGAAGGCGATCATGGTCTCGGGAGAAAGGATCAGATTGACGCCTCCCGCAACCGCCAATGTCGCCTCACCGGCTTGTAAGTGGCGAGCCGCCGCATGCAAGGCGACCAGAGAAGACGAGCACGCGGTATCGACGCTCAAACTCGGTCCATGCCAATCGAAGATGTATGACAGCCGGTTGGCGGCGATGCTGAGTGCGTTGCCCGTGCCGCTATGTGCGTCGATTTGGCCGTAATAATCGTCCAGCGAAAGCGGGACTTTGGCATAGTCGACCGCTCCGATTCCGATGAACACCCCGGTCGCTGAACCCTGCAACGAAGCGGGAGCCATCCCCGCGTGCTCCAAGGCTTCCCAGGTAATTTCCAGCAAAATTCGCTGCTGGGGATCCATCTTGGCGGCTTCGCGAGGAGAAATCCCAAAAAAGCCAGCGTCAAACAGGTCGATCCCTTCCAAGAACCCGCCTTCGGCAACCGACGTCCTGCCAACACCACCGGCTGGGTCATAAAAACGGTCGTGATTCCAACGCTCAGACGGGATTGGACGAATCACACGGTCGGCCGCCGTCAAGACTTTCCAGTAAGCATCCAGACTCGGAGCCCCCGGAAAACGGCACCCCATGCCAACGATGGCGATCGGTTCATAAGGAGGGCGAGCTTGCTGTAGATCCCGCCGAAGTCGTTGAAGACGAGGCAAAGAGAGTCGCTTTACGCGTTCGGTAAGGTGATCCATAAGTCCGAAAGGGATTGAGTAATATTGGGGATTGGATTTTAAGAAGCTCTCCAACTAGAGTTAAGCCTCTCGGATTGCGGGAATCTAGGGTGGCACCTAATTTGCTCCTTAATAAAATTGAGAAGCGATGTTTTGATAACTTCCGGTTGCCCATGATTCCTCGCTTCGAATTTCGACCGAACCCTGAAAAGGCTTTGATTTTCTATGATGGCTCGCCAGACCGCTGAGCTGACAGAAGTCTCCCTAGGTGGAGCCAGCGCGGTCACCGAAGTCCTCGACTTTTGGGTGCAGCATCACGGCGACCATCCTGCGGTGACTTGGTTGGCCGATGACCAAGAGCCTCACGTCCTTCATTTTAAGGCATTACGAGCCCAGTCGCTGCAGATCGCCGGCGAGCTTCGGCGGCATTGCCAACCGGGCGATCGAGCTATCTTGTTGTTCCCGCCGGGGCCTGACTTTATTGCCGCATTCTTAGGCTGCCTCTACGCCGGTGTCGTCGCGGTCCCCGCAACCGAACCCAAACCGCGCCGACTTAATGATCGATTGTCGGTCGTTGCCGCCGACTGTCGGCCTGCGGCGGTGCTGTGCACGACCAAGGTCGCCGAGCGAATCGAGATCTCGGTGGTCTGCCCCCTATTGGCCGAAGTACCGTGGATCGATGTCACGCCGAGCCTTGATGCGACAGCGGATGCGTTCCCTAAAGGAAATTTCGGTTTTGCTCCTACAGCAGACACTTTAGCGTTTTTGCAATACACCTCCGGATCGACCAGCGAACCCAAGGGCGTTGCAATCAGTCATCGCAACCTGCTGCATAACCTGGAAATGATCCGGCTCGGCTTTCGGCAACAGTTCAATCTCGATTCGGACCGCACCCTGCGAGGCGTCTTTTGGTTGCCTCCCTATCACGACATGGGACTGATTGGTGGCATCCTGACTCCGTTGTATCTAGGTGGCACGACGGTCCTGATGTCGCCGGTCTCTTTTCTCAAGCGACCGCGTCGCTGGCTGGAAACCATTTCGAAATATCAAGCCTGTATTTCCGGGGCGCCTAATTTCGCTTACGACCTATGCGTCGATAGTGCCGACGACCAGGCAGGACCTGAACTCGATTTAGCCTGCTGGGATATCGCCTTTTGCGGGGCGGAACCGATTCATGCCGCCACCCTGGAACGCTTCTCCCAAAAGTTTCGTCCCGCGGGTTTCCGCAACGACTCCTTCTATCCTTGTTACGGTTTAGCAGAAAATACCCTGCTGGTCAGTGGACAACTGGAGCGTCAGTCTCCCACCGTCAAGCAGATTCAACGGCAGGCTCTGGAAGATCACCGCGTCGTCTCCGTCGATGCGCGCCAGCAGGCCGACAGTATCGATGTCGTTGGTTGTGGCCAAGCACTGCTCGATGGCGAGATCGTGATTGTCGATCCCAAGACCCACCGCCTCTGTCCGATCGATGTGGTTGGGGAAATCTGGTACCGCGGGGCGAGCGTGGCGTCCCAAGGCTACTGGGAACGGCCACAGCAGAACCAACAAGTCTTCGAGGCAAAATTGGTCCCCGATGGCGAGGATTCGTACTTGCGGACCGGCGACATGGGCTTCCTGTGCGACGGAGAATTGTTTGTTACCGGACGACTGAAAGAGATGCTGGTCATCCGCGGACGCAATTTTTATCCACAAGATCTGGAACGAACCGTTCAAGCTGCCCATCCCGGTCTGGCAGACGGTGGTGCTGCACTGGTCGTCGAGGGCAAGCGGGGCGAAACGCTGGTGATTGTGCAGGAATTGGCCCGCGCTGCCCGCCAAGTCGAGACAAAGCAGGTGTTCGCAAAAATCCGTGCGGCATTGGCGGAAGTGCACGAACTGCGCCCCGCTTCGATTGTCCTGGTCCGCCCTTACAGCCTGCCTCGTACCACCAGCGGCAAAATGCAGCGACTGCTTTGCCGACAGATGTACCTGGACGATCAACTCAAAGTTGTCGATTGCTGGACACCGCCAATCCAAGCTGAATCAAATGGCGAACCGGTGGACACGTCGCATTCCATCGCCGACAGCGAGACTCTGGCATCGGAATCGCGGAATTCGGAAACGAATCGACGACCACGTTCCCTTCAGCAGAAGCCTCTTGATCAGGCAACGCTCACCGGTTTCAAGCGACGACGACTTGCCGAAGAACTGGAAGAGTGGCTTCGCGGACGCATCGCCGTAGCGGCAGGTGTGCCGCTGGAAGACGTCGCCCCCGAACGTCCACTGGCCGAACTAGGCTTTGACTCGATGACCGCCGTCAAACTGGTCGCGGAGATCGAAGCTCGACAGTCGGTCAGTCTCAATCCAATCGTCCTCTGGAATTATCCAACCGCCCGGGAACTAGCCAAATACTTGGCCGAGCAAGCCGCTGGCAGAGGCCCGCAAGATCTGGCTGACACAGCCGACCTGCCACGTTCAAAAACCTTCAATCATTTTCTTGAAGCGGTCGAAGCGATGGCGGACGATGAAGTCCCATCGCCAAGCAAGGAAACGTCATCGCAGGCCATCGACGGAAATGGGGCACCGAATGATCCTGGCCCTGTTTCGTGAATATGAACAGGTGCTGGCTGCCTGCCAGTTGGTCTTCGCCATGGTCGGAATGGGGGCGACGCTGCGCCCGTCGGATTTTGCAGGCATCTTAGAGCACCGCCGCGCAGTGCTGATGGTGCTGTTGCTGCAATTCCTCTTGATCCCGCCAGCCGTCGTTGCCATCGGACATTGGTTGCAGTTGCCGCCGCCGGTGATCCTAGGACTTGCGGTGTTAGCCGTCATGCCAAGCGGCGCCATGTCGAACCTCTTTACTCATTTAGGACACGGTAACCTCGCCCTTTCGATTACCGCGACCGTTGCCTCCACTCTGCTTTGCTTGGTCGGTACCCCCGTCTTGTTGCAGTGGGTAGGAGGCCCATTGCTGGCCGAGAGCAAGGTCTCGATTCCAGCCGGATTGGTCGTTCGCGACGTAATCTTTTTCTTGCTACTGCCGATGATCGCCGGAATGGGAATCCAGAGGCTATTCCCCACATGGGCACCGGCCTTTTCAAAAGCGGCCATCCGCGCCAGCCTGATCGTGTTGGCAGTGATCGCCGTTGGGTCTTTGCGCAGCGGTCGCATTGATGTTTGGGAATTCGGATGGTTCGTCCCCAGCTTCCTGATCGGTTTATTAGTCCTCCTGTTGCTCGTCACGCGCACCGCGAGCTATGGGTTCGGCTATGCGGCGGGCGATGCTTATGCCTTGGCAATCGAAGTGGCTTTTCGAAACGGGAACTTGGCCATTCTCTTTAGCAGCACCCTGTTTGATACCGCCACACCCCAGGGGCAACAACTCAGCGGCGGTGTACTGTATGTGGCCCTGTTTTATGGCGGCGCGTCCTTGGTGGTGGGCGCCATGATCGTCGTCGCGCAGCGCCGCCTGCCATTGATGCAGTTGCAGCGGCACTACACGATCGATTCTTAAGCAGCTTTCTTCCACTGACATTCTTCGACCGACCTGCTTGCATCGATTTGCATCGGCCGTTTGACTGGGCTTGGAGCGGTCTATGTTATCGCGCCTCCTGGGCGGTCTCTGATTCGTCGCCTGATTGTTTCAAGCGAACAAGGACATAGGTCTCCACACGGTCGCTGCCAAAGTGAACCAGTAGCGGCACCTCATCTTGGGTCAAGTTATACAGCCCCGCTTCGGCGATGATTTCATCGCTCTCCCCTAACCGCATCGCCGCCCGCTGGGTGTCTTTATCAACGCGGCCTTGAATCGCCTCGCTTACATCTGTCTGACGATTGTAAAGTGTCCCCGCAATGATGCCCGACTGATCGACTGCCAGTTGCACCACGCGTGACGGTTCCACATCGGCTTCGTCAGTGGACAACGCAAACGTCCCCAAGGGCAGCCATTCCGCTTTCTCAGCTTGCTCTTGAGAGGCTGGCGGATCGACGGTAGCCAGCGCCGCCGCGCTCTCAGCGAACTGACTCGCCGTCGCGACTGGGGTTTCATTGATGTAGACGCGGTTATCCTGATAGGTCACGTTTCCACTCTTACCGTAGTCGTAATAAATCGGCTCCGACCAAACGGCTGGAGGGGCGGTCCATACAAACCAGTTGACCGTGGTGGTCCACTGAGGGCGCTGCCACCAATAGGCCCAAGGGTAATCGTTGAATCGATGGTAATAGTGCCATCGACAAACGCCGCGAGGATGTCTGTACCACCAGTCTCCGGCAAACCAATGATTGTGATGGTGATAACCGTTCCAGCGAAATCGCACGCTATCGCCCCATCCACGCCAATAGCCAATACGTCCGAGATTTTGACCGGCCCAGCCATGCAGTCCACCGATTTGCGTCTGCCAACGGTTGTTGATCGCTCCCACGGTGTTGCGATCGATGTTCACCCAAGCTGGACGATTGTTGATCGTGTTATTACCGATTTGGATGTTTCCAATCTCAATCGGACGTGGATTTAAACCGGGACGTCCTTGCATTCCCGGCCGCAAATTACCCAGTTCCAGACCGCCGGGTCGACCGATCCCAGGCCGCGGTTCCGGTCGATTCAACTCTGGTCGATTCGCCCAGTCAGGGCGACGGTTCCCGTCAGGCAATTTGCCGGGTAGCGTGGTCGGACGAACGCCGCCCTGAATTCCCAAGAAATCGCCAACGTCAGTAACCGACGGCCGGTTTACTCCGCCGGGTAGCTTGTTTCCGGGCAAAGTGTTGCCGGGCAATTTATTGGCCGGTCGTGTGCCAATGCCGCCCAAAGAATTGCCGCCCAAGCTCGGAAAGCTCGGTCGAGTGCCGGGCTTTGAATTTGGTTGACTCCAATCGGGGCGATTTAGAGCCGGACGATCTTTCGATCCTAGATTGCCGGGCAGCGTCGTTGGCCGACTAGGCAGCGATGGACGATTGCTTGGCAAAGTCGAGGGGCGCGTCGTCGGCTTCCATCCGCCACTCAAACCGGGATTGGTGGGACGCGTATTCGGTAGACTCGGACGCGCGTTCGGTAGACTCGGGCGCGTGTTCGGTAGACTCGGACGCGCGTTCGGTAGACTCGGGCGCGCGTTCGGTAGACTCGGGCGCGCGTTCGGTAGACTCGGACGACTGATGCTCGGCCGTCCCGCCGGCATGGATGGTCGCGACATCCCGCCTCCCATGTGTGGGAGGCTCGCCGGCCGAGCGCCTCCGCGCGTGCCAACGGCTCCACTGGCTCGGCCGCCACCGGCCCCCTTGAATCCACCAGCGGTTGCCTCGAACCCTGTATTCAACATCCACAGCGCCAACGCCCAGCCAATGATTAACGTCTTATTCATCTTTTGCTTCCTGGTTATCGGGTGTCGATTCGGAAACGTCGGGAGCAGCCTCGCGTCGGACGGTGACGGCTGCTGTCGAGGGTTGCAATCTGCCGCCAATCTCATGCCCGATTAATTGAATGGAAAATGCGTCTTTGCTTTTTGGTTCCAGCACATAACTCCCCGCTGCGGTTTGTCCGTCGTGGAGTGTTTGCGTTGCTTTAATCAGCCACTGCTGACCGCTCTTGCTCCACTGGCCTTCACCGAACGAGCCATCCGCATTGAAGGTCCACGAACGAATCGTCTGAGCGCGTGGATCCCAACCGATGATTTGAGTGCTCTTGGAAGTCCTCTCGCCTTCGCCCTCTGCCGCTTCAGTAACCACTTCGAACGAACGGATCAAGAACGACCCTCCGTCGGCCAAACGAACCGTCGACCGCACCACCCCAGAACCCGACGAATCACTCCATGTTCCGATCAACCAGTCGAGCTGAGAAATTGCCGCTGCAGCCGACACCGGTTGTGGCACGGCGTATTCTTCCATCATATCAATCATCCACTGCTGGCCGTCTTTTACGAAAACCGCCGAGTACTGACTGACCACGGGCGTTCTATCACCAACGGTCACCATGACTTGGCCGCTCACATGGGCCACCGTGTCGGTCACCATGCGAACCGGCCCGACGGTACCCGAAAGCATTACAGGTTCAGGTTCGGCAAACACTGCCTTGATGTCGCTAATGATTTCGTCGCGGCCTTCCGTTCGCTCTGCCAACGCATGATCGACATGCGTCGCGTTTGGCGACCACATTGCCGACAGTGTCTCGGTATCTTGGGCATTGAATGCCTTGACATAAGCTTCGATCGCCTGCCGGACCGACGCCTCGTCGGCGGCAGCCTCTCGCGACGAGACACCTGCGGCGCAGGTGAATGCCATGCACACCATATAAAGTAATCGCATTTTTCTCTCCGATGACGGTCCCTAGAAACATGCTGCGACACTCGCCTCGACAATGTTCTACAGGTTTTGAATTTCTTAAATCTGTGCCAAAAGCATAATACCCATTTCGTATGACATTAGCGAAGGAATCTAAGTTTTTCCGATTCACCACAATCCCTCAAGAAAAACTGAATGCGGGGACACGTTCCGAGCGGAGGCTTCCGGTTGTTCGTCGTCGAAAGGACCGGCTGCCCACGTTGTTTCGAGCCGGCAGCAGACCCATTGTTTGCCTCGATATTCTGTTTTTGTCCTGCCAGACGCCCCAGTACGAACTAAGTTTCACCGTCCGGTGCCCCAACTGCGATTGCTCACCGCTTCGTCATCTTCAGGAAAGACAATTCGTCGATTCGAGAGATCGTATGCCTGCGAAGGTTTTTTTCGCGGAGGTACAGCCCGCTTCCTGAAAGCGATGTCTTAGCGGTTTCCTCTGGCGATGTCCGGCAACACCATTCGGAACTCTTTTCATTCGTGCCATCCTTAGGTTGCGGCAATGTTGAATCGGGGAAAACTCGCCAGCCATATCTATGAGGCACTGCTCTCGTCGGCACTGGTCGGCGTGCTCTCGACGTGTTCGTTGGCTTCGGTTCTCGTCCAAGCATTCGGTACCCAGCCGGATGTCCCATCCCTCGGATCGGTCAATCCGTATCCTTGGTACGTAGGGACGATCGGAGGATTTCTGTACGCAGTCTTTTGTCTGCCACGATTACGAGCCGTTGGAACAGGGTTGCTGCCGCGGACCGAAAAACATCCATCGGGTTTGATAAAGCAGCCTCAAGAAGCCCCGACGGTGGCGACAGGGCCAAAGCCTCGATCGGACGCCGCGGGGGTGGCATTACTGGGAGCCTTGGCGGGAGCCTACTTTGGTAGTGGCCTGCTGATTTTTTGGCTCTGGTCCGCGGCCAGTCCATGTGCTTGGTCGCAGGCAGTTTCTAATGAGATTCGCCTCCTTCTAATCGCATCGGATCTGCCGCTCGCCGTCTACCTGCTGGGAATTCCCATACTGTTTGGAGCACTCATAGGTTTTGTCGGCCGAACAAATGTCATCCGCCGCAATGCCATAAAGTCGGCTCTGAGTGGCTAAGTTCGGCTGGTCCGGCCTGCACTTGCTTCCACAGCTCGGCTGAATCACCGCGACGGCCTCTTCAAGTGACCTCTTCGAGATCTGCTCAACGTTCGACGGACGCTGCGCGCCGATTGCAGCAAGCTCCACGGCAATCACGTTGATTAACCTGCCATCGCCGTAAGCTGGCCGCGGTCGCCCCTTTGTGGGCCAGGAAAGAATGGATTTGCTTTTTTAGCAAGGTTTGGATCAGGTGGGACAGTCGCTGTCCCTGCGAATCGTCATCAAAACCGATGGGGGATTAAGATAACCGCAACGTCAAAGCATTGGCATGTTCTTGGACCCATCGATGCCTTCTCACCCACCTTCGAGAACGATTCTGCATGAGTGACCCTATCGCTATTTCCGTGGTCTGTAACGAGTGTGACCGAGGCTTTCGCGTCAAATCCTTCGCCGCTGGCCGAAAGGTCAAATGCCCTGGTTGTCGCCAGCCGGTGCTCATCCCGGCCGAACCAAAAGTCACGCCACCACCAGCCATCGAGTTCGAGGCGAATGGTCCGCAAGCGCCGCCTGAGGATTTCCTGAACCATCTTTCGTCACACCAAGCCGAGCCCGTTCCGCAGCCGACACCTTTCCAACAGCACCACGTAGCGGAGTCTTATCAAACACCTCCCGACACTCCTCTAGTGACCGCTTCGTCCAACGTTCGCATCCGTTCGTCGAATTTCCTACCACGACAGTATCCAGCGCTCAAAATCGCTTGTGTCATCCTCCGCGGCTTGGCAATCCTATTACTGGCGATCTGCCTGGTTCTACTCCTGTTGGTGCTGGTCGGATTTGTCGGAAGTCTGGCGGGGGACAGTTACGAACTGTCAGGGGCCATTCTGGGCGTCGGACTGCTATGGAGTGTTTCGACGTCACTACCGCTGCTGCTC
>Ga0102938_10000609_pt1 | contig 26608 bp, 26 predicted proteins | sample SalPonR2_B_D2_MG_FD_84516 | JGI IMG/M metagenome (GOLD analysis project Ga0102938, IMG submission 84516) | Salt pond soil microbial communities from South San Francisco under conditions of wetland restoration - Salt Pond MetaG R2_B_D2_MG | ecosystem: Environmental > Aquatic > Marine >... | reverse complement strand
GCTGTTCGTGTGCCACTCCAAGCCGCTCACGCGGTCGGCGGCGGGGCAGAGATTGCGGCGGGTGGCCGACAAGGTGCTGCCCGAGGTCGCGGCGCTGGAGGGCGAGTTCGGCGGGCTGATGCAGGGCTCCGCAGGGCGGATGCATATCGCCATCGAATGCCATGCCTGTCTCGAGTGGCTGTTCCCGGTGCTGGAGCAGTTCCGCAAGGCCTGGCCCGAGGTCGACGTGGATATCCGCCCCGGCCTTGCCTTTGATGCATTGCCTGCGCTGCGCAAGGAGGAGGTCGATCTGGTGGTGTCCTCCGACCCCGAGGATCTGCCCGGCGTCACCTTCAAGCCGCTCTTTGATTACGAGCCTGTTTTCGTGGCGTCGAGCCAGCATCCGCTGGCGCAAAAGCCCTTTGTCGTCGCTGAGGATTTCCGCGAGGAAACGCTGATCACCTACCCGGTAGACCGCGCCCGGCTGGATGTGTTCACTGCCCTGTTGACCCCGGCCAAGGTCGAGCCGCGCATGATCCGGCAGGTCGAGCTGACGGCGGTGATCCTGTTGCTGGTCGCGTCCAACCGGGGGGTTGCGGTGCTGCCGGACTGGGTGGTGCGAGAGCTGCGCACGAGCAGCGATTACGTGACCCGGCCATTGACGGAAAAGGGTGTCACCAAAAGGCTTTATGCGGCGATCCGGGAAGAGGATGGCGACAAGCCCTATGTCGCCCACCTGATCCGGCTGGCACGCGAGATTCCGGTCAGGATGCAGCGCGGCGAACCCGAGCGGCGAGAGCACTTGTAAGCAAGGCGCGGGCGGCGTATACGCGCGGCCTGAACGCAAGGGAGCCAAGCGATGCCGGGCAGTGCCAACCTCAATGTCATGATCAAGGCCGCGCGCAAGGCGGGACGGTCGCTGGTCAAGGATTTCCGCGAGGTCGAGCAGTTGCAGGTCTCGATGAAGGGGGCGGGCGATTTCGTCAGTCGCGCCGACCTTGCGGCCGAGAAGATCATCAAGGACGAGCTGATGGAGGCCCGCCCCACCTATGGCTGGCTGGCCGAGGAGGGCGGCGCCGAGGATGGCAAGGACCCGACCCGCCGATGGATCGTCGATCCGCTGGACGGGACCTCGAATTTCCTGCACGGGCTGCCCCATTGGGCAATCTCCATCGCGTTGGAACATAAGGGAAAAATCGTGGCCGGCGTCATTTTCGACGCGGCCAAGGACGAGATGTTCTTTGCCGAAAAAGGCGAGGGCGCCTGGCTGAACGAGAGCCGCCTGAGGGTGTCGGGACGCAGCAAGATGATCGAGTCGCTCTTTGCGACGGGCGTGCCGTTCGGGGGGCGCGCGGACCTGCCGGCGACCTTGCAGGACCTGGCGCGTCTGATGCCCGCCTGTGCGGGTGTGCGGCGTTGGGGGTCGGCGGCGCTGGACATGGCCTATGTGGCCGCCGGGCGTTATGAGGGGTTCTGGGAGCGCGGACTCAATGCCTGGGACCTGGCGGCGGGGATCGTGATCCTTCAGGAGGCGGGGGGCTTTGTCGAGCCGCTGGCCGAGGGCGGGAACATCCTGGAGGATGGCGAGGTCATCTGTGCCAACGAGGTGATCTTTGAGAAGTTCGCCAGGGTGATCCGCGACCGTTGACGCCGAATCGGGGTCAAGCCATTGGTTAACATCACGAAATGACGATCTGCATCGCGTCGGCGTGACGTCGGTATCGCGTCGGTATTCGCCCCCGCATCGGGGCGGGTTAACGCGGCGAACGGCAAGAACCGCGCGCTATTCCGTACCAAAGGCCTGTATCGGGCGGGGCCTCCGGCGGGAGTATTTGGAGCAAGATGAAGCCGGGATGATGTCCGGTCCGGCGTTGTGCGGTCTGCGAGGGCAGGGCGTGTCAGAGCGGCAACGGGTGGCGCAGGGCGGCGGTCACTTCGATCAGGACGGGCGCGTTGCGCGGCAGGCTGTGCACGCCGATGACCGAGCGCGCGTGCCGCCCCTGTTCGCCAAGGGTCCGGATCAGGTAGGTGGAGGCCCCGTCCGCAACGGCGGAAATGTCGTTGAAGCTGTCATCATGGGCAACATAGCAGGTCATCCGCAGAATGCGCCCGAGGTTCCCGAGCCCGCCGGCGGACCTGTTGAGCCAGGCCAGCACCTGCTGTGCGCAGATGCGCGCGGCGTCATGGGCCGCATCGCCCGTCAGCGCGCGCCCGACCGGGCCGACGAAAGCCAGCGCGCCGTCGCGTTTGGGGATTTGCCCCGCGACGAAGGCCATGGTGCCTTCGACCACCACCAGCTCATAGGGGTATTGGGTGCCCTCGGGGGTGGGCAGGCTGGCCAAGATGTCGCCAAGCGCGTCCTCCGTCCGGGCGGGGTTGCTCTTGGCGATCTGGTCGCTCTCAGTCATGTTCGGACCCTTTCAACAGGTGGTCGCGCGATCCGTGCCGCTGCCAGCCCCAGACGCCGATGAAGAGCACCACGGCGATGGCGCTGAGAAGGGAGCTTGGGGCGATCAGCATGGCGGCGGACAAGAGCAGCAATCCGCGCCCGAGCCAGCCGAGGCCGCGCCCCCCGAGCCAGCCCGTGAAGGCGATCGAAAGCGCCACGATGGCCAGTGCCGAGCGCATCAGCACTGCCAGAAGGCCGAGCCAGCTGCCCTGTCCGAGCAATTCGGGATTGGCGACGAAGAGGAACGGGATCACATAGGCCGGCATCCCGAGCGCAAAGGCGCGCCAGCCCACGGAGGTGGATGTCGCCCCTGCGATTGGGGCGGCGGCGAAGGCGGCCACCGCCACGGGCGGCGTGATCTGGCCCAGCACGGCATAATAGAACACGAAGAGATGCGCCGAGAGCGCGCTTGCGCCCAGATCCACGAGCGCCGGTGCGACCAGCGTGGCCTGAATGATATAGGCCGGGGTCGTGGGCATCCCCATGCCGAAGACGAAGGCCGCCAGCATGGCGATGAACAGCGCGACATAAAGATTGCCATCGGCAAAGGCGACCACAAGGCTGCTGAACCGGAAGCCGAGCCCCGAAATCTGAACGATCCCGACGATGATGCCCGCCGAGGCGCAGGCAATCGCGACCGTGACCGCCGCGCGCGCGCCCAGTTCGAGCCCTTGCGCCAGCACAGCCGGTGATACCATCGTGGAGCGGCGCAGGAAGGGTGTGACCAGCGTTGCGACGACCCCGTAGAAGGCGCAGAGGCTGGGTGTGTAGCCCATGATCAGGAAGGTCATGATCACCACGAGCGGCATCAGGAAGGTCCATCCCGCCTTGAAATCGCGCCAGGTGTCGCCCTTGACCGAGCGTTCGAGCGGTTGCAGCCCCTGCTTGAGCGCCTCCCAGTGGACGGCCACGAAGAGCGAGCAGAAAAAGAGGAGCGCGGGAAGTGCGGCGGCGGTGATGACCTCCTGGTAGCTGATACCGAGGATCGCGGCCATCAGGAACGCGGCGGCGCCCATGATCGGCGGGGTGATCTGCCCGCCGGTGGAGGCGACGGCCTCGACTGCGCCGGCGAAGGTTTTCGGGTAGCCGAGACGCTTCATCATCGGGATCGTGATCGCGCCGGTGGTCGCCACATTGGCGACGGAGCTGCCCGACATCGTGCCCATCAGGGCACTGGCGATGACGGCCATCTTGGCGGGGCCGCCGCGCGAGGCGCCGGTCGCGGATTTGGTGATGTTGACGAAGAAATCGCCGCCGCCGATGACCTGAAGCAGCGCGCCAAACACCACGAAGAGGAAGATGAAATCCGTCGAAACGCCAAGGGCGACGCCGAAGATGCCTTCGAAGCTGAAATACATCTGATCGACGAATTCGTTGAGATCGACGCCCTTATGCGCCAGCGGGCGCAGGAATTCGGAATGGCGCAGCTCGGGGCCGATGAAGCCGTAGAGGATGAACACCAGGCACAGCCCCGTGATGGCAAGGCCCAGTGCCCGGCGCGTCAGTTCAAGCACCACCACGACGGTGCCGAGCGCGACGAACAGCTCGAGCGGTGTCGCCGCCCGCGTCCAGGGCGGGCGCACCACGACCGACGCATGATTGAAGATCAGGTAGCCAAGGCAGACAACCGACAGAAGGATCATCGCCCAGTCGAACAGCCGGCTGAACCCGCGCCCGACCGAGCGATAGATCAGGAACCCGATCACGAGAGAGAACAGCAGATGCGTCCCCCGAAGAATCAGGTCCGGAAAGAGAAAGAACGGCGAGGCCACCACCAGGTGGAAAAGCGCCATGGACACGGCCAGGGCGGCGATCGTTTTCTCGCGGTCGGGGAGGGTCATTGGCGGGCCTTCATTGCATCACCGCTTTTACGCGGCGGTTGACCAGGTGCCCGGGCCGGGCCTGATCGGGCTGTTGGGGAGAAGGCACGCGGGCCATGATGGCCCGCGCGTTTGATTTACTTCTCTCCGAGCTTGGCTTGGCTCATCGGGATGCCCTGTTCCTCGTAGAAGCGGGCGGCGCCGGGATGGATCGGGACCAGCATGCCCCGGCCTGCCGTGTCTTCTTCGATATATTGCAGCAGCGCGTGGGTTTTCTGGAACTTCTCGAGATTGTTCCAGATGGTCGAGGTGATCTTGTAGGCGGTGTCCTCTGACATCTCGTCCGAGGCGAAGAGGAAGGTCTTGGTTCCGACCGAGGTGGCGGGTTCAGATTGTCCCTTGTAGAGCCCCTCGGGCAGCGTCACCTTGGAGAAACCGTTGCCGTATTCCTCGAGATAGGTGTCGACCTTGTCGTCATCGAGCGAGAGCACGCGGATGTCGCGGGCGGTTTCGGTCGCAAGCACGGTGGAATGCGGATAGAGCGCCACCCACATGACCGCGTCCAGTTGGCCGTTGCGAAGGCCGTTCTGGGATTCCTTCCAGCTCAGGTGGTGGACCTTGCCGCCGCCCTCCTCGATGTCTTCGATGCTCAGGCCATGCACCTCCAGAAGGTTGTTGAAGGCGTTCCAGGATGTCTGTCCGGGCTGACCGGCGCTGATCTGTTTTCCGACCAGGTCCTCGACCGACTGAATGTCCGAACTCGCATCGACCCAGATCTGGATCGCGCTGGGAAAGAAGGTCATCAGGCCACGGACATTGCGGACCGGGTTTTCCGGTGTGGCGGGGTCGCGCCCTGCCCATGCGTCGGCGGCGTTGCTGGCGGATGTGATGCCGAGATCGGCTTCGCCTGCCGAGACGCGCAGCAGGTTGGGGCCGGAGCCGCCGGGCTGCACGCCGACAACGCTGTCGGGAAACGCGCCGCGCATCAGGTCGCCAAGGCCGGTGGCAACGACATTGAACGTGCCGCCGCTGGGCCCGCCGCCGATATTCAGAAAGTCGGGGTCTTGTGCGTGTGATGCTGTTGTGAATGAGAATGTGGCGGCTGCGGCAGCACCGGCAGCGGCCAGCACGAAACGGCGTTGCAAGGTCTTTGTCATGTGGAATCTCCCTTTTTGTGCTGGCACGGTAGGGGGAGCGATTTCGCCGGGGCAAGGCCGGACATTCCAAATCATGATAAAAAATCGCCACTTATAGGTAAGTTATATAAATGAATAGGCCCGCTCTATCGGTGGCGGCGCAGGTGGCTAGCGCTCCCATCGTGGCTGCAAGGCCAGTTCGAGATGCGCGACGAAGCGCTGGGCTGCGGGCGGGAGCGAGCGGCCCTTGCGGGTGATCAGCCCGATCTCGCGAAACAGCGGCGGGTCGAGGAGCGTGCGGAACACAAGTTCGTTGCCGATCGAATCCACCGACATCTGCGGCAGCGCGGCGATCCCGAGATTGGTTTTCAGAAGCGACAGTGCCGTGGCGATGTTGGAGACCTCGATCCAGGGCGATCTGATGGTGTCGGGAAGGTCGCTGACGGTATCGAGTACCGGACGAATCCCCGTATCGGACGAGAACGAGATATAGGGGTATCCTGCCAGGTCGCGCCAACCCAGCGGTGTGCTGTCACGGGCGAGCGCATGGGATTTATGCACCACCGCGCCGAAAGGGTCGCGCAGCAGCGGGGCGAACTCCAATTCAGTGATATGCTTGGTGCGCCCGGCCACGCCGAGATCGACTTCGCCGCTCAGCACGCGGTCGCGCACGCCGGTCGAGTTGTCGTCATAAAGCGAAAGCCGGATATTGGGGTAGGCGAGCGAGAAGCTCTGGATCGTGCGGGGCAGGATGTTGGTGGCCACCGAAGGCAGCACGGCGACCGAGACGCTGCCATGGGTGCCTTCGGCCACGGCGTGAAGCTGCGAAAGGGTGGTGTCGAGATCTTCGATGATGCGCTCGACGCTTGGCAGAAACGCCTTGCTGGCCTTGGTCAGGCGCAGAACCTTGGTGGAGCGGTCGAACAGCTTCATCCCGAGGATGTCTTCGAGTTGCCTGATCGCGGTCGTGACCGAGGGCTGCGACATCGCCAGCGCCTCGGCGGCGCGGGTGAAGGACCCTTCCCGCGACACGACGACAAAGGCGCGAAGCTGCGTAATGGTGACTTTCATCTGCCCCAACCGGTTGCGGGAAATTCGAGTTTAGATCGGTGTCCGCGCCGGTGGCAACCCGGATCGGCAGCCGCGCGGCACGCAGTCAGTCGTCGGAGGGGTGGTTGACGCCATCGACCCATGGGATCGGGTCGAGGTCGCGCGGGTTGATGCCTTGGAGGCAGCCGAGATTGATGCCGTATTCATTCGGGTTCGAGCGGCGGCGGTGATGGGTATAGATGCCGCAGACCGAGCAGAAGTAATGCTGCGCTGTGCCGGTGCCCCATTGATAGAGCGTGAGCCTGTCGGCGCCGCGCAGCACGGCGACACCGTCGAGCGGGGCGGAGACCGCCGCCGCGCCGCGCCGCCGGCAAAACGAGCAATCGCAGCGCCGCGCCGTGGCGAGCCCGTCGGTCAGCGTCACGCGAAGTTCGACCGCGCCACAATGGCAGGTGGCTGTGAGAGGGGCGCTCATTTGCGCCGCCGCACGCGCGGGATGGGCGTGCGCCGGTAGCGATAGCGCGCCTCGGGATGGGGCGGGCGGCCATCGGTGCGAGCCCAGTAGCGCGTGCCGCCACGGCGCAGAAAGACCGGCACCGTCAGCACCAGCCCGACCATGAAGCCCCCGGCATGAGCCCAGTAGGCGACCCCGCCGCTCATCGGGTCGGCGCCGATGCCGCTGAAGAGTTGCAGCCCGAACCAGAGCCCCAGCATGGCCCAGGCGGGTACCGGGATGATCTTGACGATGAAGATGATGATCAGCAGCACATCGACGCGGGCCTTTGGGTAAAGCAGGAGGTAGCCGCCCATCACCCCCGCGATTGCCCCCGAAGCGCCGACGGTGGGCACCTGTGAATAGGGCGCCGAGATCATATGCGCCGCTGCCGCCCCGAGCCCCGAGGCCAGGTAGAAGGCGAGATAGCCGACATGGCCCATCTCATCCTCGAGATTGTCGCCGAAGATCCAAAGGAACAGCATGTTGCCCGCAAGATGCATCCAGCCCCCATGCAGGAACATCGAGGTGAACATGGTCGGCCAAGTGCCTTGGTTGCTGACCAGAACCGGGGTCATCGCCCAGTCGTAAAAGAAAATATTCAACTGGCGCGGATCCGAGAACAGAGGCCAGTAGCTGAGGAACACCACCACGTTGATCGCGATCAGCGCGTAAGTGACATAGGGTGTGCCCTGCGAGGGATTGTGATCGCGGATCGGGAACATGCCGGAGTGTTGGCGCGCCCGCGCAAAGAGGTCAAGCGAAACACAACTGCGCCCGCCGGGGGGATCCGGCGGGCGCAGGTCTGGGCGGTCACGCCATGCCGCCCAGAAGTGCTGCGTTCCCGCCTGCTGCCGTCGTATCGACGCAGACATGGCGTTCGTGCAGCACATGACCGGTATCGGGCAGGCCCGTGATCAGCGGCAGGATCGGGCCGTTGCGCTGGCTGAGCGACTCGGCATAGGCGCGCGCGTCGGTCGCCTCGCCCCAATGGAGCGCGCCCGAAATCCCGTCGAGATCGCGCAGCGTTTCGGGCGCGACATGGCCTGTCGCCGCCACGGCGATACCGCCAAGGTCGCGCACCGCGCGCGCCTGTTTCTCTGCCGCCGCCTTGCCCGGCCCGAGGCAGAGCAGTGCCGGGCGGGTATGGGTCGTGAGGCGGTTCGATTCGCCGGTGGGACCGGGCAGGACGAGCGCCTCGCGCCGTTCGGCCTGCTGGCCGTTGGCGCGGGTGAGCGCGGTCTTGAGCTCGCTGAGGGGCATGTCGCCATCCCAGCCCGAATCGCCGCTCGCGTCCGGCGCGGTGTGACTCGTGAAGCGCGCCAGGTAATGCGGGCCGCCCGCCTTGGGGCCGGTGCCCGACATGCCCTCGCCGCCGAAGGGCTGAGAGCCGACGATCGCGCCGATCTGGTTGCGGTTCACATACATGTTGCCCGCGTGGATGCGATCGGTGACATGCTGCACGCGGTCGTCGATCCGGGTTTGCAGACCGAAGGTCAGCCCGTAGCCGGTGGCGTTGATCGCGTCGATCACGCGGTCCAGTTCCTCGGCGCGGAAGGTGGCGAGGTGCAGCACCGGGCCGAAGATTTCGCGCTCCATGTCGGCGATGCCGCCGACGCGGATCAGGCTGGGGGCGATGAAGGTGCCGGTATCGGGCGATGCCATCGTGTGGATCAGGCGCCCGTCGGCGCGGGCCTGCTGAATATGGGCGGCGATGTTGCTGCAGGCCTCGTCATCGATCACCGGGCCGACATCGGTCGACAGATGCCAGGGCGCACCGATGGAAAGCGCGTCCATCGCGCCGGTCAGCATTTCGATAAAGGGTTTGGCGATGTCTTCCTGCACATAAAGGCAGCGCAGTGCCGAGCACCGCTGGCCGGCGGACTGGAAGGCGGATTCGACGATCGCCTGTACCGCCTGTTCGGGCAGGGCGGTGGAATCCACGATCATCGCGTTGAGCCCGCCGGTTTCGGCGATGAAGGGCGCGCCGGGCGCGAGGTTCTTGGCCATCGCACTGCGGATCTTGAGCGCGGTTTCGGTGGAGCCGGTGAAGGCGACGCCATCGACGCGCGAATCCGAGGTGAGGGCGGCGCCCACATCGCCCGCACCGGGCAGCAATTGCAGCGCCGATCTGGGCACGCCCGCCTTGTGCATGAGCTGCACCGCCAGATACGAGATGATCGGCGTTTGTTCGGCGGGCTTGGAGAGCACCGCGTTGCCCGCCGCCAGTGCCGCGCTGATCTGCCCGGTGAAGATGGCCAGCGGGAAGTTCCATGGGCTGATGCAGGTAAAGGTGCCCACGGCGTCGCCTTCGGGGGCGTTGGCCGCGTAATAGCGCAGGAAATCCACGGCCTCGCGCAGTTCGGCCACGGCGTCCATCACCATCTTGCCCGCCTCGCGGTGGACGATGGCGAAAAGCTCGCCGAAGTTTTCCTCGTAAAGGTCGGCCACCTTGTTGAGCACCGCCGCGCGTTCGCTGGCGGGCACGTCCCAGGGGCGGGCGGCGTCAAGGGCGGTGTTCACGTCGGCCTCGCTGGCGAAAGCGACGGTACCGGGGCTGTCGGCGGGATCGGCCGGGTTGTTGACCGGTTCGGGATCGTGCGGCGCGGCCTTGCCCGCCAGAAGCGGCGCGGCCTGCCATTGATGCGGCGCGGCGAAGGGGTCGCGCGCGGCGTCGATGGCATCGAGCGTGGGCTGATGCGCCAGGTCGAAGCCCATGGAATTGCGGCGCTCGGGCTGAAAGAGATCGGGCCCGGTGGCCAGCTTGGGCGTTTCGTCATGGATCGCCTCGAACGGGTCGCGGGCGACGGTTTCGGGGGCGACGTCCTCGTCGACGATCTGGTTGACGAAGCTGGAATTCGCGCCGTTTTCAAGCAAGCGGCGCACGAGGTAAGCGAGCAGGTCGCGATGCGCGCCGACGGGGGCATAGATGCGGCATCGCGTGCCCTCGGCGCGCAGGATGATGTCGTGCAGCGCCTCGCCCATGCCGTGAAGGCGCTGGAATTCAAAGGTGGATTTGTCCTTGCCCATATCGAGGATGGCGGCGGCGGTATGAGCGTTATGGGTGGCGAATTGCGGATAGATCCGGTCGGTCATGTTCAGCAATTTGCGCGCGTTCGCGATATAGCTGATATCGGTTGCCGCCTTCGAGGTGAACACCGGAAAGCCCTCGACGCCCTCGACCTGTGCCAGCTTGATCTCGGTGTCCCAATAGGCGCCCTTGACCAGCCGCACCATGATGCGGCGATCCAGCCGCGTGGCGAGGTCATAAAGGAAATCGAGCGTGGGCGCGGCGCGTTGGCCATAGGCCTGCACCACGACGCCGAACCCGTCCCAGCCTTCAAGCGAAGGTTCCGAAAGCACCGTTTCGATCACCTCGAGCGACAGCGACAGGCGGTCGGCCTCCTCGGCGTCGATATTGAGTCCCATGCCGGCCGATTTGGCCAGCAGCGCGAGTGAGCGCAGGCGCGGCACCAGCACGTCCATCACCTGCTCGCGCTGTGCGACCTCGTAGCGGGGATGCAGGGCCGAGAGCTTGACCGAGATGCCGGGGTTGTCGCGGATGTCGGCATTGGTGCAGGCATTGGCGATGGCGCTGATCGCGCGCGAATAGCTCAGGTGATAGCGGGTCGCGTCGGCATCGGTGCGCGCGGCTTCGCCCAGCATGTCATAGGAATAGGAGTAGCCCTTCTTTTCCATTCCGGCAGCGCGTTTCATGGCGGACTGAATGGTTTCACCCAGCACGAACTGGCGGCCCATTTCCTTCATCGCGCGTCCGACGGCGGTGCGGATCACCGGCTCGCCCAGGCGGCGGATCGCGCCGCGCAGATGACCGACGACGCCGGGATCCTCGTCCTTGAGGACCTTGCCGGTGAGCATCAAGGCCCAGGTCGAGGCATTGACCAGCGGCGAGGTCGAATGGCCCATATGCTTGCCCCAGTCGGAGGGCGCGATCTTGTCCTCGATCAGGGTGTCGATGGTTTCGGCGTCGGGAACGCGCAGAAGCGCCTCGGCAAGGCACATGAGGGCGATGCCCTCATCCGTGGAAAGGCCGTATTCGGCGAGGAACACTTCCATCAGGCCAGGGCTGGATTGGCCGCGGATTTCGCGCACCAGGGCGGCGCCGCGAGTCACGATGCGGGCGCGGTCGGCTTCGGACAGCGCGGCCAGCTCGGTCAGCCGATCGATGGTTGCGGCTTCATCGGCATAGGTGGCAAGGTCGATGGTGCGGCGGATATCGCTGTCATATGGCATGGGATTTCCTCAAGGTGGATTGACCAAGCATATCACCGCGCGGTAAGTCATTTTTCCTGAATCCGCAGAATTCGCAATTCAAAGCGATGCAAAATTACGAGGCCGCTGATGAATAATGACTATCCAGAGCTGGACCGCTTCGACCGGGCGATTCTCAGGGTTCTTGCCGGGGATGGCCGGATCAGCATCACCGACCTGGCGCGAGAGATCGGTCTTTCGAAATCCCCGACGCAGGCACGGCTGCGCCGCCTTGAGAAGGACGGGGTGATTACCGGCTACCGGGCGCTGTTCGATCCGATCCGGCTGGGTCTGGACCATGTCAGCTTTGTCGAGGTGCGCCTGCATGACACGCGCGAGGCGGCGCTGGCCGAGTTCAACGCCGCGGTGACGCGCATCGCCGAGATCGAACAGGTGCATCTGATCGCGGGGAATTTCGACTACCTGATGAAGGTGCGCACCCAGGACATGAGCGATTATCGCCGGGTTCTGGCGGAGAAGATCTCGACCCTGCCCCATGTCGCGAACACATCGACCTATGTGGCGATGCAGGCGGTGAAGGAGAATGCTCTCTCGGATGTTATTTGACCTCGGCGCTGTCGCGGTGCTTTGATGGGGAAATGAGAGAAGTGTCTGCGGTCCTTTTGCTGTGCGGAGTCTTCGCTGTGGGCGGGGCGCTGCCGGGTGCGGCGTATGCCGAGGCCTGTCCGCCGCCGCCTGATCATTCACAGGCTTTGACGCGCCTGATCGGAGAAATCCGCGATGCACCCGATGAACGCAGCGGTCAGGAAGTGTCCAACCAGATGTGGGCCTTGTGGACGGATGCGCCCGACGCTTACGCCCAGGAACTTCTGAACGAGGGAATGACGCGCCGCGGGGTCTATGACTTCGCAGGCGCGATCAAGGCGTTCGATGCGCTGGTCGCCTATTGCCCCGATTATGCGGAGGGTTACAACCAGCGCGCCTTCATCAATTTCATCCGTGAGGATTACGCCGCCGCACTGCCGGATCTGGAGCGCGCCCTCGAATTGTCGCCGCGCCATGTGGGCGCGCTCAGCGGGCAGGCCCTGACCTTCTTTGCGCTTGAGCGCCTTCCCGAGGCGGCGCTGGCGCTGCGCGGGGCGCTGGCCTTGAACCCATGGCTGAGCGAGCGCCACCTGCTGCCTGTCCTCGAGGCGGGCGAGGACGAGCTTTAACCTGCGCGCGCACGGGTTTACACGCGGGGCGGAACGGATATTGTCCGCTCCACTGGCCCGCGTGGTGGAATGGTAGACACAGGAGACTTAAAATCTCCAGGCCGAAAGGCCGTGCCGGTTCGAGTCCGGCCGCGGGTACCAGAGTCAGCGATGCATTGTCAGGACCGGGGTGTTCAGATCCCGCACGGGGTTTGGGCGGATGCCCCGCCATCGCTTGGGCGCGGGGCTGGTCGTCCTGAACCGATCCGGTCAGGGTGAGATAGCGAAAGGGCGGCCCTTGGGGCCGCCCTTTTTCGGTGCGATTGCAGCGCGCGGTCAGTCCTGAACGCCGGAAAACTGCGCCTGCCATTCGTCGCGCTGGTCGTCGGTGATCTTGGTGAACAGCACCTCGGGCACCATGAAGCCATGCCCCGGCGGCAGATGTGCCAGCGCCTGTGCCACATCATCGGGCCAGGAATCGTCGCTGGTCTGCATCGCCTTCAGCATCGACGCCGAGGCATCGGGGATGAAGGGCGAGGAGAGCACCGCGTAAAGCCGGATCAGGTTGAGCGCCAGGCGGATCTGGGCGGCGGCCTGTTCGGGGTCTTCCTTGTAGGTGGCCCAGGGCGCGGCCTCTTGCAGGTATTCGTTGCCCTCGACCCAGATCGCGCGCAGCGCCTGGGCGGCCTTGCGCACGTCCATGGCTTCCATGTGGACCTCATAGGCGCGCACGCGGTCGGTGATATCGTCGATCAGGGCGCGTTCACGGGCGCGCATCTCGCCGCCATCGGGCACGGCCTCGCCGAATTTGGAGCGGCAGAACTTGGTCACGCGAGAGACGAAATTGCCCAGCACGTCGGCGAGGTCCTTATTCACCGATTGCTGGAAATTCTCCCATGTGAATTCGGAATCCGAACTTTCGGGAGCGTGGCTGAGCAGCCACCAGCGCCAGTAGTCGGGTGGCAGGATTTCAAGCGCGCGGTCCATGAACACGCCGCGCCCCTGCGAGGTGCTGAACTGGCCGCCATCGTAGTTCAGGTAATTGAACGACTTGATGAAATCGACAAGTTTCCAGTCCTCGCCCGAGCCGATCAGCGTGGCGGGGAAGCTGAGCGTGTGGAAGGGCACGTTGTCCTTGCCCATGAATTGCGTATAGCGCACGTCGGACGCGCCTTTTTCGGTGCGCCACCAACGTTCCCATGCGCTGTCGTCAAGGCTGTGGGCCTCGGCCCATTCGGCGGCGCAGGCGATGTATTCGATCGGGGCGTCGAACCAGACGTAGAAGACCTTGCCTTCCATGCCGGGCCAGTCCTCGTCGCCGCGTTTGACGGGGATGCCCCAATCCAGGTCGCGGGTGATGCCGCGATCCTGAAGCCCGTCATTGTCATTGAGCCATTTGCGCGCGATCGAGGTGGTGAGGATCGGCCAGTCGTTCTTGGAGTCGATCCAGGCGTTCAACTGGTCGCGCATGTTGCTCTGGCGCAGGAACAGGTGCTTGGTTTCGCGCACCTCGAGGTCGGTGGAGCCGGAAATCGCGCTGCGCGGGTCGATCAGGTCGGTCGGGTCGAGCTGCTTTGTGCAGTTCTCGCACTGGTCGCCCCGGGCCTTGTCATAGCCGCAATTGGGGCAGGTGCCTTCGATGTAGCGATCCGGAAGGAAGCGGCCATCGGCCTTGGAATAGACCTGTTTCTCGGTCACTTCCTCGATCAGGCCGGAATCATAGAGTTTACCTGCAAGATGCTGTGTCAGGCGGCGGTTCTGGGGGCTGGAGGAGCGGCCGAAATGGTCGAAGCTGAGCCGGAAGCCGCGCGCCAGATCCGCCTGCACCTTGTGCATGCGCGCGCAGTAATCGGCCACGGGCTCGCCGGTCTTGGCGGCGGCCAGTTCAGCGGGCGTGCCGTGTTCGTCGGTGGCACAGAGAAACAGCACTTCGTGACCGCGCCCGCGCTGGTAGCGCGCATAGAGGTCGGCGGGAAGCTGAGAGCCGATCAGCGTGCCCAGGTGCTTGATCCCGTTGATATAGGGAAGTGCCGATGTGATCAGGTGCCTTGCCATCGAGTCCGTCCTGCGTTCTGCGGATGCGTCAGTATTTCACCCCGTGTAATGCGCACAGGCGCGAAGGGCCAGAGCCAGCGCGCGAAGGGGGCGGCAAAAATCCGACATTCCTGTCGCAATCGCGTTCGACGAGGGCCGTGTCGGCTGATAGGCCCGCAGGCAAGGAAGCGCCCGCAGCTGCGCCCGAAATGCGCAACGGCTGCGCCCAAGGACAAGGTAAGTGCGAATGTTTCAGGTGATCGCCTCGGTATGGGCCTTGTTGCTGGGCATGACGCTGATCATGATCGGCAACGGCATGCAGGCGACGCTGATGGGTGTGCGCGGCGCCATCGAGGGATTCGGCACGCTGGAGCTGTCGATCATCACCTCGGGCTATTTCCTGGGCTTTCTGGTGGGCAGCCGGCTGGCGCCCGAACTGATCCGGCGCGTGGGGCATGTGCGGGTCTTCGCTGCGCTGGGGTCGTTCCTGTCCGCCGGGCTGATCGCATTTCCGGTGCTGACCGATCCGATCAGCTGGACGGTGATCCGGGTGGTCATCGGATTTTGTCTTTCGGGCGTTTATGTGACGGCGGAAAGCTGGCTTAACAATGCCGCGACCAACCAGACGCGCGGCAAGGTGCTGTCGCTTTACATGGTGGCCCAGATGGCCGGGCTGATCGTGGCGCAGGGCATGATGAACCTTGGCGAGGCGGCGGGGTATTTCCTGTTCGTGATCCCGTCGATCCTGGTCTCGCTGAGTTTCGCGCCGATCCTGTTGTCGGTGACGCCCACCCCGGCCTTTGAGTCCACCAAGCCGATGAGCCTGCGTCAGCTTTACGATCATTCGCCGCTGGCCAGTGTCGGCATCCTGCTTCTGGGTGGCGTGTTCGCGGCGCAGTTCGGCATGGCCTCGGTCTATGGCGCGGCGGCGGGGCTGAGCGTGGCGCAGATCACCGGTTTCGTTGCGGCGATCTTTGTCGGCTCGATGGTGTGGCAGTTCCCGGTGGGGTGGCTGTCGGACCGGATGGACCGGCGGTTACTGATCCTTGGAATGGCGGCGATCGGCGCCGTATCGACTGTCGTGGGCCTGTTCGCGGGCATCCAGTTCGAGACGCTTCTGGTGCTGGCCTTCATCATGGGGGGCGTGGCCAACCCGCTATATGCGCTGTTCATCGCCTATACGAATGACACGCTCGAGGCCGAGGACATGGCGGCGGCGTCGGGCGGTTTGATCTTTGCCTATGGCGTCGGGGCGATTGCCGGGCCGATCATCATGGGGCAGGTGATGGAACTGGTCGGCCCCGAGGGGTTCTGGCTGTTCTCGGCGGTCATCTTCGTGGCGATCACGCTATATGCCAGCTGGCGGATGACGCGCCGCGCCGCCGTGCCGGTGGACGAGACCGGCAGCTATCTTGGCGTTCTGCCGACATCCTCGCCGGTGGCCGTGGAGGCGGCGCAGGAGTGGTACGTGGAGCAGGCCGAGGATGCAGCCGAGGCGGCGGAGGCCGAAGCCGCCGCCGAAGCCGCCGCCGGGGCGGATCACTCGGCGCGGCGCTGATCGCGCTCGCGGCTGCGCCCGGTCAGGCGACCGATCACGAAAGAGGTGCGCGGCGCCCAGATATAGGAGGTGCGCGCGCCCGAGGTGGGCCGCGCCCGCATCCGCGCCAAGCCGAACAGGATCAGTGCCAGGTGGCCGACGGCGATCATCGCGAACATCGCCTGCGGCCCGTAACGCGCGATCAGCGTGGAGGCGAGCACCGGCGCGGCAATGGCCCCGATGGCATAGAAGAACATCAGCGCCGCCGACAGCTCGACCCGCTGCGAGGACTTGGCGAAATCATGCGCATGGGCCACCGAGACCGAGAAGATCGGAAAGCTGGTCAGCCCGAAGAAGAATGCGGTCAGGAACACGCCGTTGGTGGTCAGTTCGTGCGTGACGGCGGTGACGATGCAACTGACGATCGTGGCAAGCGACAGCGCCAGAAGCACCCAGCGGCGGTCATAGCGGTCCGCCAGCCAGCCCACCGGGTATTGCGCCAGCGCACCGCCCAGTACGAAGGCGGCCAGAAACCACGCGATCTGATCTATCGCCAATCCTACCTGCTGGCCATAGACCGGCCCGATCATGCGGAACGTGGCGCTGGAGAGCGCGGCGACCACCACACCCATCGCCGCCAGCGGCGAGCATTCGAACGCGAGGCGCGGGCGCAGGCGCGGGGCGTCGGGGGTGGCGGGTTCGCGGATGCGGGTCATCGCCAGCGGCAGAAGTGACGCGCAGCACAGCAGCGCCAGCAGGTTGTAGGACACGTAAGAGGCCGGTTCGAGCACCGAGATCATCATCTGCGCCAGCAGCGCGGCCCCCATGTCGGCCATCCGGTAGGCGGCCATCGATCGGCCCCGCGTCTCGTTGGTGACTTCGGCCTGAAGCCAAGCCTCGATGATCGTGTAGCAGCCCGCGACGCAAATGCCCGAGGCCACCCGCAACAGCGCCCAGGCATAGGGATCGACCACCATCATGTGCAGCAAAAGCCCGATCGCTCCCATGGCGGTAAAGGCGGCGAAGGCGCGCGAATGGCCGACATTGCCCATCAGGCGGGGCGACCACCAGCAGCCGATGAAGAAGCCCACGAAATGCGCCGACCCCAGGAAACCGATCTGCGCCGTCGAGAAATCGAGCGCCAGCCCCGAAATGGCGTCGAGGGGCGCCACGCCGCCCGTCGAGAGCTGCAGCAGGATGACCGAGAGGAAGAGGGCCGCGAAGGAAATGAGGATGCGCATGACCCGCCCAGAGTGTCATCTTGGCGGTCAGGCGCCAGCAGGTTCTCGACAAAGCCATGTCGTTTTTTGCATGTTCACGCTTTTTCGCGCCCCGCGCGGCGCGCGGCAAATCCGGGGGTGACCCTGCGCGCCAAAACGTTAAGTTCGGCCCAAAGCTGAAAAACCACGGGAAGGGACAGACATGAAGATGAACCCGCTTGGCCGCAGCGGCCTTGAGGTCAGTGCGCTATGTCTTGGCTCCATGAGCTGGGGCTCGCAGAACAGCGCGCCTGAGGGACATGCGCAGATCGACCGGGCGCTGGAGCGCGGCGTGAACTTCATCGACACGGCGGAAATGTATCCGGTCAACCCAACCCTCAAGGAAACCACCGGGCGCAGCGAAGAGATCATCGGCGAGTGGTTCGCCAAAAGCGGGCGGCGCGGTGACGTGATCCTTGCGACCAAGCATTCCGGCGAGGGGTTCATGAATGCGCGCGAGGGTGCGCCGATCAGTTCCGCCACCATCCCCGAGACCGTGGAAGGGTCGCTCAGGCGGCTCAGGACGGATCATATCGACCTTTACCAGTTTCACTGGCCCAACCGGGGCAGCTACATGTTCCGCAAGAACTGGCGTTTCGACCCCTCGTCGCAGGACCGCGACGCGACCATCGCGCATATGGAAGACGCGCTGGAGGCGCTGCAAAAGCAGGTGGACAAGGGCAATATCCGCCATTTCGGCCTGTCCAACGAAAGCGCATGGGGCACGGCGCAATGGCTGCGCCTGGCCGAGGCGCGGGGCTGGCCGAGGGTCGCGTCGGTGCAGAACGAATATTCGCTGATGTGCCGCCTGTTCGATACCGACATGGCGGAACTATGCGTCAACGAGGATGTGGGGCTGTTGGCGTTTTCGCCGCTGGCGGCGGGTCTCTTGAGCGGCAAGTATCAGGGCGGGGCCGTGCCGGAGGGTTCGCGCCGCTGCCTCAACGAAACGCTTGGCGGGCGGATCACGGAGCGCGCCTTCGGGGCGGTCGATGCCTATCTGGATGTGGCGCGAAAGCACGGGCTGGAGCCGGTGCAGATGGCGCTGGCATGGTGCCTTTCGCGCCCGTTCATGTGTTCGGCGATTTTCGGGGCGACCAGTCTTGAACAGCTCGATCATGCGCTTGACGCGGGAGATATGGAATTGTCCGCAGAGGTACTGGAGGATATCGACGCCGCGCACCGGGCACAACCGATGCCGTTCTGACCCGCGCGTCACCGGGGCTGTGCTTGTATTTCTACCAGAACTTGAACACGTAGGGCGAGATGCGGTCATGCTTGTCATGTGAGGTGTTGGTGATGATGCGCACGAGTCCCGCGTAGAAGATCAGCACAAGCGCGACCGACAGAAGCGAGTCGATCTTCAGCATATCACCGACCATCAAGAGCTTGCCGATGACCATGCCAAGCGCCATCGCCGCCGGAATGCGGATGAAGGCGCCCAGCGTCAGCCAGAAACCGAGCGCCGCGAGGAACCCGAGGTAAAGCTTGTCGAGCACCGGGCTGAATCCCATCGGTTTCAGCAATTCGGTGATGACATGCAGCTTGGTGTAATCGTTGCCCAGCAACCCGTATATCCCGAGGCCGAAAAGGATCAGCCCGGACGTGATGCTCAGGAAACTGGCGATGTAAAAGAGCACGTTGCCCTCCGGTAGGTTTGAAGGTGCACCCAACCAGATCATCATCAACATGTGGAACGGAGACCCGGCGATAACGCGGCCGGTGACGCTACGCGTCTCGAAAATGAGACTAACTATCTCAGCACGGGGAAGTAGTACTCAACTCAACGCTGGAGTAGAGTCATCATATGCCTGCCTTCTGTCTGCGCGTGGATCGTTTACGACCCTTGGTTGTGCGATCACGTTAATACAGTGGCGGTCAAGATCAACCCTAAATTTAGTGAAACCAAGATTTAGGTATTTATGCGTAGAATTAGCGACACTTGGTTTTGATGGTTCGGCACGGATGGGTGAGGCGGACAAAGCCGCATCCGGTCAGCGGGGGTCTTTCGCACCGGGCGGGCGTTCGCCCGGAACAAACCTTGCGATGTGGCGGGATCGCCGCGCCATGTTCGCCAGCGGGCGGCAGAACACGAGCAGACCCAAAGCAAGGATCAGGAAATAGTCGATCATCGGGTGTCTCCCGTTGCCCCGTTCCAGATTGTTCAGCCCATGTTTCGCTGATGCACCGCAACTGTGGTGCGGGTATGGCCGAGATGTGTCGACACGGTGGAAACCGGCGCGAAGCGCTGGGTTTGCGAAGACTTCATGCGCTGTGCAGGGCAGGGTGGGCGGGCGCGGTGCGCATCTATTCCAGTAGCTTCCGGCGCAGCGCCCGCAGGTGGTCGGGCAGTTCGCGCGCCGACACATGCGCCTCGCGCACGAGATGGTCGAAATGCTGGGTCAGGGCCTGAACGCGCTCCGTATCGCGAAACGCCAGATAGTTCTGGCCGATATAGATCACCGCCAGAAGCGGGCCGAATATGGTGAGCGGCGCCGAGTAGAGCCGCCGCGCGTCGAACAGATAGACCCTCAGCCTTGGGTAGAGTAGCTCGGTCGTCTCGATCAGGCGATCCACCTGAGCTTCGCGGATATCGCGGGGGAGCCCGGCGTAATAGCCGTCGCCGCGCACAAGGCTGTGGACCTCGAAGATCGGCATCGCGATTTCATAGTCGGATTGCGCGCCGCGCATCCATTCCATCCGGTCCTCGGAGGCGCCGATCACCTGTTGCGTGCTGCGGCCAAGATGTGGCGCATATTCCCATTCGACCATTTCGCGGGTCTTCAGCATGTCCGACATTCCCGCCGGGACATGGCGGATCTTGTAGCCCGCGGCTTCCTTGTGCCACTGGAATATCTGTTCGTCGACCAGTGCGCGGGGCGCCTCGGTCAGTGACATGGTGTTGGCGAGGATGTCGGCGGCGGTTTCGGGCCTGTCGGTCAGCCCCAGCAGCCAATCGGCCGACACCCCGAGCGCGCGGGCGCATTCGCCCACCACCTGCGCATTCGGCAGCCGTGCGCCGGACCCCTTGAGAAGCTGTGAAATGGTCGAGCGGTCCACCCCCACGGCGCGCGAAAGCGCGCTTTGGTTGGTGCCGCGCTCGCGCAGGGCTTCGGCAAGGCGGGTTCGAAACAGGTCGGCCCGCAGGCGTTTGTCGGTTTTTTGCGACATATGGTGATAAATATCACCGTTGCAGGAAAATGTTAACTGTTTTTGGAATGCCCCGCCACCGCGTCAGGGCGTAACGGTGATGCCAAGCACAACATCGGAGGATTCATGGAAACGCGGCAGCGCACGCTGGTGAAGGCGATTGTCTGGAATGTGATCGGGCTGACGGTCATGGCCATTGTCGGGCTGTTGATGACCGGATCGGCCGCGGTGGGCGGGGCCATGGCGGCGATCAATACGATGCTCGGCCTGACCATGTATTTCATCTATGAGCGCATCTGGGCGCATATCGGCTGGGGGCGCAAGAATGGCTGAAGCGCTGCGCGCACGGGCGCGCGCCGAGTGGCCGACATTGCTGCTGCTGGTCGCGTGTTATGGTGGCTGGGCGCTTGGTACGACCTGGGCCGCAGCGCTGTGGTTGCCGCTGGGCATGGTGATGACGGCGCTTTGCGTGGCGCTGCATTCCTCGCTCTGTCACGAGGCGCTTCATGGCCACCCGATGCGCGATCCGCGCCTCAACGAGGCGCTGGTCTTTCCGGCACTGAACCTTGTCGTCCCCTATCGGCGGTTCCGCGACACCCATCTGGCGCATCACCGCGACGAGCATCTGACCGATCCCTATGACGATCCCGAAAGCAATTATCTTGATCCGGCGGTCTGGGCGCGGCTGCCGGGATGGCTGCGTCGGGTGCTGACGCTGAACAATACGCTGGCGGGGCGGCTGCTGCTGGGGCCGCTGGTGGCCCAGGTGGCGTTCATGCGCGACGACCTGCGCGCGATCCGTGCCGGTGTGCCGGGGGTTTTTTCGGCGTGGCTCTGGCATGTGCCGGCGGTGCTGCTGGTGGTCTGGTGGTTGATCGCGGTGGCGCAGATACCGGTCTGGGCCTATCTGCTGTCGGTCTATGCGGCGCTGTCGATCCTGAAGATCCGCACCTTCCTGGAGCATCGCGCCCATGACAAGGCACGCGGGCGCACCGTCATCATCGAGGACCGCGGGCCCTTGGCGCTGATCTTTCTCAACAACAACCTGCATGTGGTACATCACATGCATCCCAAGGTGCCCTGGTACCGCCTGCCCGCGCTTTATGCGGCGCACCGGGCACATTACCTGGGGCGTAACGAGAGTTATCTTTATCGCTCCTATGGCGAGATATTCCGGCGTCATTTCCTGCGCGCCAAGGACCCGGTGCCGCATCCGCTCTGGCCGAGGCGGTAAATTCGGGGCATACCGCTGCGCATGGAGCCGTGGATCATCCTTTCCGTGGCCGCGGCGGCCTTTCAGACACTGCGGTTCATGCTGCAAAAGCAGCTCAGCCTTGGCGCGCTGTCCGCCGGAGGCGCGACCTTCGCCCGCTTTGCCTATTCCGCGCCGCTGGTGGTGGCCGGAGTGGTGGCCTATCTGGCCGCGACCGGAACGGCGCTGCCGGCCATGGCGCCGGGGTTCTGGGCCTACGCATTGACCGGGGGGCTGACGCAGGTTCTGGCGACATGGTGCATGTTGGCGTTGTTTGCGGCGCGCAACTTTGCCGTGGGGATCACCTTCAAGAAAACCGAAGTCATCCTGACCGCGTTGTTCGGGCTTGTCATTTTGGGCGACCGGGTCGGGTTGCTGGCCCTTGGCGCCATCGTTCTCGGCCTTTTCGGGGTGCTGGTGCTCTCGGACAATGCCGGGCTGCCGGGGCTGAGCCTGCGGCGGGTGGCGAACCGCGCAGCGGGGCTGGGGCTGGCCTCGGGGGCGTTCTTTGCGGTCTCGGCGGTATGCTATCGCGGCGCGACGCTGGCGGTCGGCAGCGAGGATGCGCTGTTGCGCGCGGGCGTCGCTTTGGCGGCGGTCACGACAAGCCAGGTGATCGGTATGGCGATCTGGCTGGCATGGCGCGAAGCCGGGCAACTGACGGCGGTCTGGCGCGCGCGCCGGGTGGCGCTGTGGATCGGGCTGAGCAGCATGGGTGGCAGCCTGTGCTGGTTCACGGCCTTCACCTTGCAGAATGCCGCGCTGGTCTTTGCGGTGGGGCAGATCGAGGTGATCTTTTCGCTGGCGGTTTCGGTGCTGGTCTTCCGCGAACGCCTGACCGGACGCGAGGGCGTTGGCATCGCGCTTCTGACCGGCTCGATCGTGGCGCTGGTCCTTATGACCTAAGGGCGCGCCGTCAGCGGACTGAGGCCCTGAAGGCGCAGGAACAGGCTTTCCTCGTCATCATTGCGAAAGAAGGGCACCGAGGCGGGCGGCTCGGGATCATGCGCGCGCGCTGCGATCTCGGCCAGGACGACTTCGGTGATGAAGGGCAGATCGAATTCGCGCGCTCGCGCAAGCGGGATCCATTGCAGGTGCGAAAGTTCTTCGCAGGCGGCGGAGAAATCATCCAGATCGCCCTGGATCGCCCCGGCATCCACCAGAAAGAAGCGCGCATCAAAGCGGCGCGGACGCCCCGGCGGGGTGATGGCGCGAAACACGAATTGCAGCGCTTCGGCCGACGGCAGCAGGCCGCGCGCGGCAAATTGCGCCCAGTCGTCGGGCGCGGTGCCGACCCAGTCGCCGGGTGTCCCCAGCATCAGGCCGGTTTCCTCCCAGAGTTCGCGGATCGCCGCCGCCGCCAGCGCATTGGCAAGGTTGCCCGGCGCGTCCTCGGTCAGGCGTTCGGCGCAAAGCGCGGGCAGTGGGCGCGCCAGGGGCACTTCGGTATCCGCGGCATCGACCGCGCCGCCGGGAAAGACGAATTTGCTGGGCATGAAGGCCGCCGTTGCGCCGCGCTGACCCATCAGCACATGCGGATCGCTCTCGCGGTCGCGCAAGGCGATCACCGAGGCGGCGTCGCGCAGGGCGGATTTGTCGATCGTGCTCATCTTGGCCCTTTCGGTTCAGAAAGGGTCAGCCCGGTTCGCCGAACCCGTGCATGTGGCGTGCCCATTGGAACGCCACGATCATCCCCTTCAATCGTGGCAGAAGGTATAGCGAGAGCGTCACACATCCAACCGCGAAAATCGTGAACAGCACCAGCGGCTCGGGGCGCCAGGTGACGAAGGCCAGATGCAGCAGTGGCGCCATCAGGTGCCCGACGATCAGGATCGTCAGGTAGGCCGGACCGTCATCCGCCCGGTGATGGCTGAGGTCTTCGCGGCACACCGTGCAGGTGTCGCGCACGCCAAGGTAGCTCTTGAGCATCGGCCCGCTGCCGCAATTGGGGCATTTGCGCCGGAATCCCTTGCGCAGGGCAGGCCAGAGCTCGCGCTCGGCCATGGTGTTATCGGTCTGTGTCATCGCGTTTCCTGACGTTCAAGTCCCGGAAAATGGGACATTCGGCGCCGGATATGAAGGTGTTGCGCCGCCCTTGCGTCGTGATGTCGCAAACCGGGCCACTGTGTTCACGCAGGCGTGAACAGAAAATGTGCAACTCGTGCGACGGAATTGCAAGCCCCGCGCGTTTGACCCTTTGAAACGGTCATCAAGGGCTGTTTCGCCAACAGCAGTCGAGCGAAGGAGATAACCACATGAAACCCGCATATTACATTACCGGGGCCGCCGCAGCCCTTGTCATCGCAACCTCGGGGGCGCTTTACGCCCAGCAAGGTCAGGGCGGCGGCATGGGGCACGGCCACGGGCCGATGTTCGATTTCGAGGAGCTTGATGCCGACGGCGACGGCATGATCACGTCCGAGGAAATGACCGCCCGCGCAGAGGCGCGTTTCGGCGCGGCCGACGTCGATGGCGATGGCAAGCTGACGGCCGAGGAAATGGCGACCCAGATGCGCGCGATGATGGTCGGACGCATGACCAGCCGCGCGCAGGCGATGATCGAAAGCCGCGACACCGATGGCGACGGGATGCTGAGCGCCGAAGAGATGCGCGCCGGTGGCATGGACCGCATGTTCGCCCGTATCGATACGGACGGCGACGGCAAGGTTTCCGTCGAGGAGTTCGATTCGATCGGCGAGCGGCGCGGTGGTCGCATGGGCCAGCCGCGCAAGGGCGCGGGCTACCATGGTCAGGGCAAGATGGAGTGCGGCGCAGATGACGCGCGCCGTGGCCACATGAGCAAGGGCTATCATCAGGGGGCCAACGAAATTCACTATCACACGCACCACCACTATTACGGCGACGATGCGGCGCGTGGCCCCGGCAAGCGCTCGGGCGGCATGTCGGGCGGGAAATCCGGTGCCACATCCGCACCGCAGAACTGAGCGGGCGCCAAGCTGCGGGGCGGGCCCTGGAGCGGCCTGCCCCCAAGGACCGTTGCCGCGCCGCCCGAGGCGGTGCATCGTGAGCCCCCGGGACAGGGAACATGCCGCTGGATGCCATGAACGACATATCGGACGACGCCTTGCTGGTGCTGTTTGCCAATGGCGACCGGGCGGCTGCGCGGGCGCTGACCCTGCGGCTGACGCCGCGCGTGCTGGCGCATGCGCAGCGCCTGTTGGGCAACCCTGCCGAGGCCGAGGACGTTGCCCAGGAAGCGATGTTGCGCCTGTGGAAGGTCGCGCCGGACTGGCGTCAGGGCGAAGCGAAGGTCACGACCTGGCTTTACCGGGTGGTGGCGAACCTGTGCACGGACCGGCTGCGCAAGGGGCGCGCGCTGCCACTGGAGGCTGCGCCCGAGCCGGTCGACACGGCATGCGGCCCGGCTGCGGCGCTGCAGGGCGCGGCGCGGGCGGATGCGCTGCAACGCGCGCTTGGCAGATTGCCCGAGCGCCAGAGACAGGCGGTGGTGCTGCGCCACCTCGAGGATCTGGGCAATCCCGAGATTGCCGGGATCATGGATATCAGCGTCGAGGCGGTGGAAAGCCTTCTGGCGCGCGGACGCAGGGCGCTGGCGGCGGAACTCGCCGGTCGGCGCGCGGAATTGGGGTTTGCGGATGAGCAGGAATGACGACGACATCACCGCGCTGAGGGCGCATTTCGAGGCTGGGCGCAACCATCGCCCGGAACCGTCCGACGCGTTGCTGGCGCGGGTTCTGGACGATGCCACTCAAGTTCAGGCGGCACAGGCCGCAGAGGCCACATCATCGGGCGCGGAAACCGCGCGCGAGGCGGGGATGTGGCGGCAAGTGCTGCGTGGCCTGGGGGGCTGGCCCGCGCTGACCGGCCTTGCGACGGCGACGGTCGCGGGCATATGGATCGGGCTCAGCCCGGCAAGCGGAATTGACGCCTATCTCGACCCGGGAGACCCCGCCTATGTGGTCGACCTGGACCCATGGCAGACATTTGATCTGGCCAGCATGACAGAAGGAGCCATGTGATGGCGCAGGATGAAACAGGGAATGCCGGCGCGCCGCGACACTGGATGCGCGTGGCGCTTGTCGTGTCGCTGGCACTCAACCTGCTGGTGGCGGGCGTGGTCGTGGGCGCGCTGTTTTCGGCGGGGTGGCGCCATATGGGGCATATGCCGCACATATCGGGAGCGGCGGGGCCGATGACCCGCGCGCTGGCCGAACCCGACCGCGAGGCGATCGCGCAGCAGATGCGCCAGGCGTATCGCGACGGGCGGCCCGGTCGCGCGGCACAGCGCGCGGCCTTTGAGTCGCTGATCGAGGATCTGCGCGCCGAACCGTTCGATCGAAGCGCCATCGAGACGCATCTGGCAGGGATACGCAGCATGATCAGCGAACGTGTCGAACTGGGTCAGGGCCTGCTGCTTGACCGGCTGTCTGAGATGGATCCCGCGGCGCGCAGGGCCTATGCCGACCGGCTCGAAGCGGGTTGGCGCCATCACGCAAGGCGCCCCAGAAGCGATTGACCGGCTGCGCCGATGCGGTCAGGCGGCGGGATGGCGGCAGAAGGTGACCGTGTTGCGCCCGCCCGACTTGGAGCCGTAAAGCGCGCGGTCGGCCTCGTCGAGCAGGTCGGTCGCGTTGCCCCCGGCGTGGCCGATGGTGACCCCGATACTGACCGTGACGTGGACGGGAGCTTCGCTCGAGGCGACCGGCACGGGCGTATCGCGCACGGCCGCGCAGAGCTGACGCGCCACGCGACGGGCCTCGTCGCGGGTGGTTTCCGGCATCACGATCATGAATTCCTCGCCGCCGATCCGGGCGATCATGTCTTCCTGACGCAGGTTCAATTTCAGCAACCGCGCCACGTTGCGCAGGACCGTGTCGCCCGCCGCGTGGCCGTGTCGGTCATTGATCAGCTTGAAGTGATCGAGATCCGCCACCATCACGGCAAATCCGCGTCCCTCCTTTGGGGCCGAGTCGATCAGGCGATTGAGGAAAGGCAACGCGTAGCGGCGGTTATAGAGCCCGGTCAGCGGATCGACCACTGC
>Ga0102938_10000607_pt1 | contig 26636 bp, 23 predicted proteins | sample SalPonR2_B_D2_MG_FD_84516 | JGI IMG/M metagenome (GOLD analysis project Ga0102938, IMG submission 84516) | Salt pond soil microbial communities from South San Francisco under conditions of wetland restoration - Salt Pond MetaG R2_B_D2_MG | ecosystem: Environmental > Aquatic > Marine >... | reverse complement strand
GATCGAGTCAAACGAGCTTCCGTCACCTAGCACCCGCAAAAGTGATCGTCAACCATTAGCGGATGCAATATCCGGGCTAGGGATCAACGACGCGGAAACTGTTTGTCCAACGCATATCGGTTGCCATGATTTCGCGAACGACTTTCCGAGTTTCTTCGGGCTCGAACGGATCGTGTTCCAGTTCGTGCTCCAGCATTTCCAGCTTTTTGCGGATCAAATAGCCCTGCATCCGCTGATAGGGCCGGACTTCACCCGTTCGCAAGAACGTCCCCACCTCCAAGCGACGGCTCCAGTCATCCCAGATCCCCAGCCAATGAGCGGCATGCTCCAATTGGCCACTATTAGCTGCTGACAAGCATTCGGCTCGGGCGATCGAGATCTCTTCCAGAGCTTCGTTCGGTGCCGGATAGTAGCCGTAACACATCACCACACTCAGCGCCACCAAACCACACAACATGACGCCACCGACCAGCCTTGGCGAAACGACCCGGTCATAGCGTCCCAATTGCCTGCTCTCCTCCGACACGTTGCCGGTGGAAGCGAACTTGCTGGCAATCGATGTCTCATCGACTGCAAAACAACGCAGGGCTGCCCCCACCAAACTAAGCACAGCGAGCAAGCCGAGGGCGATTTGCGTCGCCAGATCCAGCCTCTTACTGAGCATCGCAGAAATGGACGTCCATCGGATCGCCTCGGACGAATGCAGGGGATTGGTGTAGATGTCGAAGGCATGCGTATGGCCGGCCGGTTCGACACCGTGCGGTGCGAGCGGCTGATTGATCAGATAGGCGATCGAGAGCACGATCAAAACCAACGAACTAAACCAGAGGGTGACGCGGCGAAATCCAAAGGTCACCGCCAACCACAAAATGGTCGCCAAGTTAACGCCCGCCCCCAGGACCAACAACACAAATGCGGCCCCCGGGGAATTGGCATGCTGAAACATCATTCCTAGCTGACTCATGGCCAACATCGGGGGCGCGTAGGCGGGAATGGCGACGGCCGTCATCGTCGCCGGAGCCGACCAATCATCCCGCTCCACGCTGTACTGCATCGCTCCAAAAGGCAGCACGACGCTCAACAACATCAGCCCCGACAATCCAATCAAGCCCCAACCACCGACCGGCCCAACCAGCGAACGCGTAAGATGGACAAAGACGGCGAGCAAACGCGACACGCCGATCATCTCCGGAGCTTCGTACGTGCCTGCCGAAGATACCTGCGAAGCGGAGCTGGCTGGTTCATTCGTGCTCGCATCCTCGTCCGAGCTAGACGGAGCGTCCGGCTCCTCGTCGCTGGACTTGCCTGCGTAGCGATCCCAGACCAAGCCCACCAGCGTGACAACGATCAACGACCCAAAAGCAAACATCACCACCACCAGGGGACGTGATAACGTCAAACCATAGAGCAGCGACAACGGATTGAACAACGGCGCAGAGAGGGCAAAGGCACTCATGGCACCCGGTTTGACCCTCGCTCTTCGCATCTCGATCAAGATTGGCAACACTCCGATACTGCACACCGGCAGCAGCATGCCGACCGCCCAAGCCTGAGGCAACGACCGAAGTGAATCGCCGCCGAACAACTGACGCACGCCGTCGGAGCCAAAATAGAAACGCAAAATGGCGGCGATCAGCAAACCGACCAGCAAGGTGGGTACACAGCTCGCAATCCCTTCAAGAATACGAATGCACCCTCCAACCACACCAACATCGAGTGTCGGAAAACTCATGAGGTCACCTCTGGTTCAACCGCTGCTTCGGGACTTTGCTTCAATCCTGCCAACTGCTGCTCTGCCTGTTCAAGCAACTTACACAGTTCCGCAACCTGGTCTTTCGTGCTGTCGGTCCAACCAGCTCCTTGGACGCTTTTCCGGATCGCCTCGGCCGCGTTTCGAATCGGCAGCCACTGCGATTCTGTCAAATCGGTATCGGCGGCGATCTCCGGCGTCCAAGCCACCAAATCGACCAACTCAGCGTACAACTGCGAATCTTCGGAACGCTCCGGCTGAGCGACAAGTTGTTCCAATCGCGTCTGCAACTTGAGTCTCAAGTCGGCTAGGCCCTCCGGCCAATGCGCGGCCAACTCATGCTCATCGTCAAACAGCGTCTTTTTCGAAGAATCCCCTTCGCCTTGACAACCCACCAACAAAACAACGGCAGCCAAACAACCCATCCACACCTTCGGTATCGTCAACCGAAAGGCGCGCTGTATCCCATTTGCGTTTAACATCATCGGTACTCCGGTGCAGGGATCGTGCTCAACAACCGATCGATCACTCCGTCGACATCATTGCTGGTCGTCAGCAAACGGACCGACAACACCGGCCGCGCGACATGCACCACGTCACTGGGAGTGACAAAATCTCGACCCTGGATCCTCGCCCACGCCTGAGCGATGCGTTGCCAGTGCAACATGCCGCGAGGACTGACCCCCAGTTCGATTTCCGGATCGCTGCGAGTCGCTTCGACCAAGTCGACGATGTACTCACGGACGCGCTGATGGACGGGGATCGATTCAACCCGCTGCTGTTCCCTCGCAAGGTCTGTGAGCGAGAACACGGTGTTGGACGCCGACATTGGTTCACGCACCGTCGATGCGGCTTCCAGGATTTGCAACTGAGACGCCCGATCGGGATATCCGATCTTCATCTTGATCGTAAAACGATCCAACTGAGCTTCCGGCAAGGGATAAGCTCCATGCGAATCGATCGGATTTTGCGTGGCGATGACAAAGAAGGTGGGAGAGAGCGTATGCGGAACGGCATCAATGGTGACTTGCCGTTCAGCCATGGCCTCCAATAGCGCGCTCTGGGTTCTTGGCGTCGTCCGATTCAGCTCATCCGCCAGCAGAACGTCGGCGAACACCGGGCCTGGATGAAATTCAAACTCACGTGTCTTCTGATTGAAAAGATTAAAACCGGTGACATCCGAAGGCAACAAATCGGGCGTGCATTGGATGCGCGACAATTGGCCTCCCAAGCCGTCCGCGAGGGCTTTGGCAAGCGACGTCTTGCCGGTGCCCGGAAGGTCATCGAGCAACAGATGCCCGCGTGCCAACAAACAGGCGATCACCATTTCGATTTCGTCTGTCTTGCCCAGCAATACCCCATTCAAGCGAGTTCGCAAACGCTGCAAGCAATCGTTCCCTGTGGACGCTTGACCGGGCTTCAATACCATGGTCATCCAATTCTCTCCGGTGAACGTGTTTTCAATGAGCGGATCCGCAGTGCGGAAACAAACTCGCCCATCGTGTGATGTTCCGTCGCCGTCCGATCAGAGCGAATGGACTGGCCAAAGAAATGGCGATCTGCCAGATCACAAAATTGCGTGGCCAGACGCTGCCGCTGGTCGCCCGTAGTCTGCGTGAGGCTCGATAATTCCAGCAGCCAATCACGCTGCGGGCGGCCGACCGGTCGCGCATGTCCGACCAGCCAAGCTCGCGTTTCGACGATTCGCATCGCCAACGCCAGCCGACGCCGAGGCTTCCACAACCGACTGAGGCTCCACACGGCGACGAGCAACCACTCCAGCCAAATCAGCCGGGTCATGTATAGCGTACCCAGCACCAGGAGCCCCCCCGCGGCAACAGGCCAGTACAAACCGGCAAAACGCTGGGCTGATAACCACGGAGAAGGGCGGTACCTCGGTGGCTGGTAACCGGGTGTCGGTTCGACTTCAAACCAACGTTGCGGATCCAGTTTAATTTCGACCCACGTATGCACGTCGGTCGGCAAGACGTTGGTATGCCCGGCTGCCAAATCGATTGCCGACGGACGCACATAAAAGCCGCTCACCAGCCTCGCCTGCAGCCCCAGTTCACGAGCCATCAGAGCCGCCACGGTTGCGAATAGATGATCGCCGCCTCGGCGTTTGTGCAGAAACTCTCCAATCGGATCGCCTGATCCTGAGCTCGCTTGACGATCAAAGGTGAAGTCACTGCGGAGGTGGGCGATGACCGACCCAAGTTGTTCATAAGGCGTGTCGTGGCCCCGCACCCACTCCCGAACCAATCCCGACAGTTGCTGTTGCACATCGCTTGAGAGCACCGTTGACCATTCCACCGTGCTGGTTGTTGTTAGCCGACACAACTGGTCTTCCATCAATGGGATCGATGCCACGTTGAAAACGGTCAGCGGCGGAATCTGGTCGCGTCCCGGCATGACCCAGGAACCATCCTTGTCGACGGCAAAAAAATCTTGGCGATCAACATCCTTGATATGCAAACCGGCGGTCATCATCGGGGTCGGAATCCGGGTCGAGTCGAGACGCAAGACCTTCAATAGCCCCACCTCCGGGGCGACTTCCGTTGCTTCGCTGGCGCGTGTGGGACACAGAAACCACACGGCATCGCCGAATTGTCTCCGAGCCAAACGGTCCTGGTGCTGGTCGGCTGTATTGGTCCAGTCGACGCCGTCAAATGTGTCGTATCGTTGCATCGCCAGCCGGATGCCGGAGGGCCCGGCCCACTGCACAACCGCATTTCCCACCGCATCGGACAACTTGCGATGCTGCTTGGGAGGCAAGCGATCCGTCGAGAAGGAACGGCCTCCCTTCTCACTCTTGGACAACCGCTGATGAGACTCCTGAACGTCGGCTGATGCAATACTCTGACGACGCTCCCATTTCTTGACCCGCTTAGGTGGCCCCATGGTATCGCTAAACATGTCAAACAGAGTGGACTGCGTCGACTCTAAAAAAAGCTCGCTTTCCACAGCCCCAAAAGAATCGGCATGGTCCTTGGCAGCAATGGCCGCGTCCCCATCTCCCACGCCACTGCGAGCCGATGGGTCAGACCAACTCGATCCGCCACTGGTCGGCATAAAGCCCCACAGTAATCGGCTGGAATTGCCAAACCGATTTTTAACCGACAGGCCTCCAATCAAACACAACGTAACCGCCAAGCAAACCGTTAGCGGACGAATGCCAACCCGCCGGTGGACGGTGTCTGCCGCGCAGAGCTCAAGCCTCTCCCAATGGTTGGCCACCAAATGCCAAACGCATAGGACCATCCACACCACCGCAAATGCGACGGATTGCGAATGATCCGAGATCGAAGTCGTGAACAGCACGAGGAAGCCGGAGGAAACCAACGACATGCCGCGGACGCGGTCGCTGCTCGCGAGAATCGCCAGGGCAAGCGCAGCGGCTCCCGAAACGGACAGCGCCACCATCTCGTTGGCCACCGACTGCCCCGCTATGCGTCCGACGATGGCCGAAAGCACCGGCGGTGCCAGGATTGCCGCCGCGTACCACCAATCCTGCGACCAAACCGGACGCCCAGCACGTTGGCTGCGAAAGGTGAAAACGAGGACAGGAAGCGCACAAGCGAACAAGGCGACCACCTCGCCGATCAGCAACCAATGGGCTTCGAGCGGGTAACGCAAGTACAAGACCGCCGAGATCGACAGCACCGCCAAGACTACCGCTTCGATCCGCTTTCGTTCACGCTGCATGCTCCACACCGTAGACCTCCTTCCAAAAAGTCCGCAGGGAAGATTCGAGGTCATCGCCAAGTCGAAAAACCACTGGTCGCAATGACTTCCCACGGTGCGATACCAAGGAGGTGTCTTGCACCTTCACGACGACGCTGCCATCGCCGGTGGTACGAACTTCGAGATGCGGCTTGCGGCACGATACGGTAACGTTATTCAGTGACTCGCCGTTGGCTGGCACAGCGGCCAATGCATCGAGGATCTGCCGCCTACCTTTCGGACCTGCGTTCGGCCGAATCATGAGAGCTCCGATGCGAATCCGCAGGGGAGTCGCTGAGGCATGCAATTTCACCAACAAACTTGCCGCCACACGAACTTGCCTCGCGACCGCTTCGCAATCCCCCGCGGCATTGGCTGTGTCGAGCCAAAATTGGATTTCTTCGGTCTGAGGACCGCCACGTTCGGTAACGACCAATGCATCCGTTCGCGCCGAAGCAATCCAGTGAATCTGCCTTGCGGAGTCTCCCCGGCGGTAAGCTCGCACACCAACGAAGTCGCCAATCCTGCCCCCTTGCTTTCCGTCACCCGCATCGGCGGGCTGCTTTCCCGTAATGGGACAGACGCCCTGAACCGGGTAGATCTTGGGCCACACCGTCAGTGGCTGCATCTGCTGCAGCGGACGCCGTGCGGTCCAAATGCCAAAAGGAAACGAACACGCGACTTTCGGTTGCTGGACCGGATAGTGCCCGCGAAGCGTCGGCGTGACGGTGACCGAATAATCGGCCGTCGAAAGTGACGGCACACTGGCCAAGGCGACGGTCGGGAATGGATCACGCCCCTCGAGGTCGAGATACCCTTCGATCGCTAAACCCCACACCGGTATCGGCAATCGATTGGTGACGGAAAAGGTCATCTTGCAGTTCTCCCCTTCGTAAAGCGCATCCACCGCCGGCCTCAGCCCGCAAGCCGTCAGATACACAGCAATCGCCGGCCAAGCGATTCCCACAACAATGATGCCGAGTAAAGATGCGGCCAACGTCCAACCAATCGGGCTGAGATACCGCCCCACCAAACCGGCCACGATCGCCGCCAACACAAACCAACCAATCGGCTCTTTCAGCCAATAAAAAAAGCGGTTCGCCCACGGACAAAAGTCCGTCGTTAACACACGCGTCAGCCAACTCGATCGCTCAGACACCTCATGAGAAATCGCCATTCAAAACACCTTGAGCAAAAGAAACCGTCGGCACAGAACGCTCAGCAGCACCTCTTCCCCGAAGCGTCATCACTCGCATGGGAATCGATACCGCACGAGGCCGCCCGCGAGTTGGCCAGCCACCAACGCATCGCAACAGAACCTGCCAACTGCAGCACTGCGACGACTGATCGGAAGTGAGGCACGCGAACGAACGCCTGCAGATCAGATAACACCAGACCTCGATAAAAACAGACGCGCAGCGGCAACGGTGGAATCACCGACACCCGCACAGACAGATCGAGGTTGCTCAGACGCGGGGCGGACCGCGGACCTGCAAACACCCCAGAAAGATCGCCGGAACGTCGCTCGAAAACGAGGCACAGACGGCCAGCACACTGGCAGGCTTCCAAGGCTCATCCGGCTGGTCAACGACCGCCAAATCACGGGAAGAAAGAAAATGCTGACAGATACTACAGTGGTCAGAGTGATGCTCGCCCGGCACATGACTCGAAGGAGAACATGGAGCATCTCCCCCAACCGGGGCCTCACCAGTCTTCGCGTCGTCGTCGCAAGCCGTCGCATCACAATGGCAATGCCGAACCACGCGGTTGCCAGCTCCGCTGCACCCATCACGGAACCGATCCGCATGGCAATGCACCAAATCGGCCGAATGGGATACACCACCGGTTGAACAACCGCCGACATGCACCCAGCCCGCGACATTGCTGAGCAGCAATGCCACCAACGTCAAAGCGATGGTGAAGGGGTGCCGGAAAGGCATAGGTCGGTCTCGTTCAATTCGCAAGCGGCAGCAGCCGATTGCCCAAAAATCGCAAGCATCAAAAAGGAACAGTGGTCCGACCAAGGATCAAATGATTGTTCTCTCGATCCTACGCACTGTCAACAAGATCAGTTCACCGCAACGAAAACTTCATCAAACCCTGAAGGGGAAGGTAGGCTTTTCCGCTAAAAGACCAGCGTCCCTTTTGCGTGTGGTTACGTTGCCTGCTTGAAGGGGTTTCGGTCGGGAGGCTCGGCGTGATGAACGTTCCTCAACATCTGCTGAATCATCACATTGAGGGCGGGCACGCGATGCCTCACCCACACGTGGGTTTGTTCCGGCACACACCCTAACCGTGATTTTGCATCAAGCGCCGTGCGCCCAAAAGAGATTCGACTGCATTGCCACGCGATGCCCTGTTCAATCACCGCCAGCAACAATCGGTGATAGATCGGTAACTGCGCATTGGCCTCATAGTCGATCCCCAAGTTGGTCATTTTGAAAAGCAGACCGGCAAGAGAGTGTTCGGGGTGAAGGTAGATTACGAACAGGTCCGGGAGGGCTATCACCGCGAAGGCTACACCGCGAAACGCAGCGATACCGGCACCGAGTACGAAGTTCCATCGACCGACGTGGAGCCGAGCCATTCAAGCTTCCGTAAAATTGTGGAGCTACCCGAGAACGCGAAGAACATCGAGTTTCACCGATCAAATCTTCCCGAGCGATACCAGAGTGCTTTGCAAGACGTGCAATGAGACAGTTCATCTTCAGGAACTGCAACAAGAAAATCGCAAGGCGGCGCATCGACGGTCGACCGATTCAACAGGAAAGCATCGTGGCCAAAGCAACCCAGTGGGAACTCGCAAATGCGGTGCTGAGCCATTACGGCCAGACGGACGCGGAAGAGCTTGGCATCCCGCTGCGAAACACGCCCGCCCCCCTTTTCCAATTGCTGTGCGGCTCGCTACTGTTGAACGCGAATCGCCGCCGAGAACGCAGGGGAACCAGCGTGAACGTTAAGGAATGCAAAGCGGACTACCCCGCAAAAAATGGCCGAGGCGACGTGGCAAGAGCGGGTCAACGTTCTCACCAGCCATGGTTACAAACGCTACGACGAAAGCACCTCGTCAATGCTTGGTGAAACAGCGCAGCGACTGCTCGACGAATACCAGGGGGATCTTCGCAAGTTTCGAGATCAAGCAGGTCATGATGTGAACGAGGAGCAAAAACGCCTGCAGCAGTTGAAGGAGATCGGCAAAGTGGGCGCCGATATCTTCCTTCGTGAAGTCCAATGTATTTGGCCGGAGGTTTATCCCCACGCCGACGCTCACGTAACCAAGACGGCGAAAAAGACTGGCCTTCCCGACAACGCCACCGCACTGTCACGATTGGTCGACCGCGAAGATTTCCCGCGACTCGTTGCGGGGCTGATTCGCGTCGAACTGGCCAATGCACACGACAAGGTGCAACAGGATGCCGTTCGCTGACATGCGATTGCTGCTTAGCGTAGGCTTTGTAGCTCGACTTCGTTGAGTGTTGTCGGCTGCTCAATCGCAGGTGAATTCGGCAACCACTGCATCTCGCTGTGTGGATCGGTAACGGTTGGATACAGCAGGCTGTGGTCGATCGCCTCACCGCTCAATGAATCGTTTTGATGGTGGTGCCGATAGCGTGAGGCACGCACCGAATTTTCGGGGGTCCGAACCCAATCGGGCTTCCAAGGCAGATAGGTAAATCGACCGTAGTAACCTGCTGGATAAGGCGTCTTGGATTCCATTTCCACGCTACCTGCGTAGCGGCGAAAAATGCAGCCGTAGAGGCGCGTCCACGGATCCTCTGCGGCGCCATGGGATTCTTGCCTATGCTCGGCCAGCGTGACCGATTCCGGGTAAATGCAAGCCGCTTCTTGTGCGTTAGCGACCGTCATCGCTGCAGACCAGATGATCGCGTTAAGGAGAAGATGTCTCATAACGTTCCTTCGTGTTTGAGTGGTCGATTGCTCTACGGCGTGTTTTTAAAGTTGCATCGTTTTCAGTTGACTAACGATGGCGGCAACAGCGGCTTGCTCGGCGTCACTGTGCTCTAGGTATTTCTGCTGATTCCAAAGTGATTTCGCGAGTTGCTCGATCTCTCCCTCGGCTTCGAAATGCGACTGGGCTTGGTGAAGTTGTTGCATGCCTTCGCTGGTTTCACCGATCATCAGCAGTCCCAACGCCAAATCGGCTCGGGCGCTTGCCTTGCCCGGCCAATCGATCCCTGGCGAGTCGACAACCGCTCGGTGCAACAACCGAATGCCATGCTGCTGTGATTGACTGGTCAGTTTCATTACGCCCAATTTCGACATCGCTGCTAACATCGCCGGCGAGTTATCTTCGCGAGCAATGATGGGGGCGAGCAGGGTGGTGGCCGTGCCCGATTGCCCGACGGAAACCAGCAACGGAGCTTGGGCGATTCGCAGCCAATCCTTGGCCGACGCGTGAGCCTGGGTCTCGGCTTTTTTCAAATGCACGAGTGCCTTTTGGGGCTCGCCTCGTGCTTCGCGCCAAGACCCCAGCGACGCTTCGATCCAGCAGATAGCGGGCAATGAACGCGACGACGCATCGGTCAGCGAAAGCTGACGCAACAGGTCGCTGCGAAGCACACTGGCTGGAAGAGAACCAATTCCAGCGAACGTGGTCCTCACCGATGTCGGCCACGGTGTGCCAACCGGTTGGAGGTAGCTGGCTCGATCCCAATAACTTGGATCGGTGATGCTGCGTTTGCGAATTTGTGTGCAGGCAAGCTCGACGGACTGCTGCCAAGCCTGCGTCGCACCGGCAAAGTCGCCCGCCCGGCGACTGGCTTCGCTGCACATTAATAATGCGTTGGCAGACTGCATCGCGTGCCGGTCAGCAGCGGTTTGCGCACAGACCTTGAACGAGTCTGCCGCAACCGCGTTTTCTTGCCTCAGTAGTTGAGCGATCCCCGTCTGATACCAAGCGTCGACGAGCAAGGCTTCGCTGCCGCTGCCCTTCGCCTGGCTGACAAGATCGATCGTGTCGGTCGACTCAAATTGACCGCTGGTGATCGTGCCGAGAAACTGCTTGCGACTGAACAAGTAGGCATCCACGGCCTCCTGGTTGGTCGCTGAGATCAAGCTCTGCCAATTTCCCGGAGTCCCGCAAAACTGATCGTACGCGGTCGCCATCAAGGCCGTGTTCGAATCGGCACGATCGAAATGATTACTGAGGGTATCGTAGGCATGGTCAGGATGACGGGCGACTAGCAGATTGGCCGCAGCCAACCGTCCGTCGGCAACCAGCGTGCTGAACCTCTGACGAAACTTGTCGGTCGCTTGCAGGTCGGATTCGGGCAACTCGAGCGCCAACGCCGTTGCATCGGTTACGACCTTGGTTGGCCCCATCTTCGGCAAATCGGTCTTGGTCTGTTTGCTCTCCCGCTTCAGTTTGTCGAACAGACCGGATGCCTTTTCCTGGGAAAGATTGCAACCAATCGCCGAGCCCATCACGGCGACGAATAGCAGGCATATGGCGATGTCGGATTTCACTGATTTCACCACGAGGATCGCGTCTCGTTGATTTGGCTGCTGCATATTCATCTTAAAAATCCTTGGGCTCGACGCTGTGGAAGCGGAAGATCGTTTCCAGGGGAGTCGTCGGCGGGTTGGGCCGAACAACTTCGTGGGGCGAGAACGTGCCGAGCGTCCCGCGGGCCTCCGGTACACTGGGATGCAAGCTGTGTTCGTCCATCAACCACTGGCTCGTGCAAGTCGCTTCGGTCGGCGTGTTGAAGATGTACGGACGAATCATCATCACCAATTCGGTTCGCCGGCGACCCGTGTCTTGATCGCGGAACATGATGCCGATGACGGGCAGCTTGCCGAGCACCGGAACCGATTGTCGATTGTCGGCGACGGTTTCGTCGATCAAACCGCCCAAGGCGAGTGTCATACCGTCTTTGGCGACGACCGTGCCGCTGTACGTTTTGCTGTTGACGGTGTCGATCGCTTGCTCGGTAAAGCCGCCGGTGCCGTCGGGGATCTGCACGTTCGCGCCGTTTTCTTCAATGTTGGATCGTTCTTGCAAAATCCGCAGCGTCACCGTTCGGTCGGCGTTGATGCTGGGCGTGATTAAGAGCGTCGTGCCGACCGGACGGAATTCAATCGTCGTGTTCGCGCCTCCTTGAGCCACGCCGCCGACGCCACCGATCGTCGCCCCGCCGGAAAAACTTCGGTTGAGGGGAACTTCGTTGCCGACAAACAGCCGGCTGACTTCGTTGTTCGCGGTCATCAACATGGGCGATGCCAACGTCGTGACGCGGTTCTGGCTTTCCAGCAATTGAACCCGAGCCCGAAAGTTCCTATCGACGACTTGGAACAACGCGTTCCCGTTGCCGATCGGGGTGCCGGCCGCGAGTGCGTTGATGACCGGATCGAAGACCGCACCGCCGGGCGTCAGTGGCGAAAAGCGACGGTTGGTGCCGTCGGCCAAGTCACCGGTCGGCGGCAGTAAGTCGCCGTTGGTGAATGCGCCGGCGACGGTATCGCCATCGGTGAACTGATAATCAAAGACCGAAGTGAAACCGTCGTCGAGCGTGATTTCCATGATCTTGACTTCCAACAATACCATCGGCGTCGGGACGTCGACCTTGGCGATCAAGTCAGCGATCTCTTGCATCGTTTCGGGATCGCTGGTCCGCACGATGACTTGGTTTTGTCGTTGGATCAGCGTCACGAAAATGTTCGCTTGTTGCAGTCGCTGCAGGTCGCGGAGCTGTTCTTCGTTGGCAACCCCTCGCTGCGCGTCGACAACCGCTTGAATTTGTTCGGGCGTCAGGTTGCTAACGTCAACGTTGAGATCTTGATTGAGAATCTGATCGCCACCGCCGAGGGCTTGTCCGGCAATGCCCGCGTTGGCCTGGTTGATTTGGCCTCGGTTGGCCCCTTGCAACAAGCCGCCGCCACCCAATCCGCCGATGCCTCCGCCGATGCCTCCGCCGATGCCTCCGCCCAAGCCGCCCCCAAGGCCTCCGCCCAAGCCGCCCCCGAGGCCTCCTCCGAGCCCACCTCCGATGCCGCCTCCACCGAAACCACCACCGCCAAGGCCGCCTCCACCGAATCCACCGCCGCCGAAGCCACCGCCGCCACCAAACAGACCGAGCCCTTGGCTGCGACCGTCGACCAAGTCGAACCGGCTGAAGCGTTGCGCCAAATCCTGCAGCACAAGTTGCCCGGTGTCACCGAAGTTGACGAGCACGCGGGTGCCGTACAAACTTTGAATCGCCAGCGCGGCATCGGTCGCGTTGGGGTACAGCATCGTGAAGACGCGTGTTTCCTCATCGCGGAAGCTCTGCAAGTTCTCTTGCAGTTCATCGTTGGTGTAGATCGTGATGATGCCGGTCTGTTCGTCTTCGCGGAAGAACAGCCCATGCGTTCGAGTCAACGTGGTCAGCGCGTCACGAGGTGCGACGTTTCGCAGAAATAGCGAGACTTCCACATCCCGGGCTTCGATGGAGGCAGCCAAATTCAGGCCGCTCAATTCGGACAGTAACCGCACCGCTTCCCGCAACGGGATTTGACGGAACTCGACCAATTGCAGTTTCTCTGGTGCAGCGTCAACCGCGCCGGAGATGCGCGGTTGTGCCGAAAGGTTGCCGCCGAGCAACATGCTCAACAAGCAAATGAAAATCGTTCCGTATCGCATCGTGACCATCCTTGGTGACGCTGAAAATTCTGTATTGTGCTCGTCCATGAATCGATCTCACGGACTTTGGACGCAGCTCGACTTTCCAAGTCGAGCGATCACGACTCAGAGAGTCGCAGTCAGCCAACGTTTTTCATGGCAACAACCTCGTTTGATTGGCTTCGCCGCCTCCTTGGATCTCGACCCCCTTCGTGTCGATCGACGACACGGTGAAGACGAGCGGTTCGCCGCCGGTGGCGATCGTGAACCGTGTCCCTTTCTCGACGATCACAAACCGTTCATTGATGCGCAACAACGCCTTTCCCGCCCCGTCGGCTCCGATCACCTTGCCGACGACCTCGATCGCCGGTGGCGGTTCGCGCCGCACTTGTTCTTGTTCGCCTTCGAGAATCCGTCGCATGTCGGGCGGAGCCTGCGTCGGGTCGCTTTGATCGAATCCGTTGGAATCTTGTAACGCGTTACCGTTTCGAGGTGTCCGGTTCTGGAGCTCGTTGCTTCGCGGCTCGACCTCGCGGGGGCCGAACTGGTTCAGCCCCGGTCCCGGTTGGTCGGACGGCCCGAGTTGCGGCGAGAATAGGTTCCCCGGTGGTTGCTGTTGTGCGGTCGATGTCGACGAGAAGATCGTCATCGACACGGCCGTTACCAGGATCGCAATTGTTGAAGTCTTCATGTTGTTCACCATATCGTTACCGCGGCGAGAAGTTCGGCGGGCGAAGTCGCGCCGGTGAGTAATTTTTGGAGTCCATCGTCAGTCAAACTGCTCATCCCGCTTTGTTTTGCCGCCTTCGCCAGACCCGCTTCGTCGGCACCACCGGCGACCAACGAAGAGAGCGATTGATCCATCGACAACAATTCGAACACGCCTAACCGGCCGACATAACCGCGATCGGCACAAAAATGACATCCGGCCGGATCGTAAACCGTCGCGCCGGATTGGTCGGGGTGACCGATCGCCACCGCTTCGGCTTCGGTCAACGGACGCGGCTTGCAGCACTTGCCACAGAGCCTGCGAACGAGTCGCTGAGCGACGGCCAATCGCAACGTCGCGGCGATCAAAAATCGATCGACGCCCATGTCGGCCAACCGCGTCACGGCGCTGGCGGCGTTGTTCGTGTGAATCGTGCTGAGGACCAAGTGCCCGGTGAGCGCCGCCTTGATCGCCACGTCGGCCGTTTCTTGATCGCGGATTTCGCCGACCATGACGATGTCCGGATCGTGACGCAAGACGCTGCGCAGCGCTTTGGAAAAGCTGACCTTGTCGGCCGAATCGACTTCGACTTGGCCGACCCGTTCCATCTCGTATTCGATCGGGTCTTCGATCGTGATCACGTTGTACGAACCGCTGGCAACCAGCTTCCGCAAACCGGCGTACAGCGTCGTCGATTTACCGCTTCCGGTCGGGCCGGTGATCAAGATCATGCCGTGCGGCCGGTTGATCGCGTGAGCGAATTGGTCGAGTGACGCCGGTACCATGCCCAACCGTTCGAGCGTCAGGCTCTCTGTTTGAGCGGCCAAGAACCGCAGCGTCATCCGTTCGCCGTGACGCGTGGGCAGCGAAGCGACACGGATATCGACCGGTTTACCATCGTTGCCGTCGCGTCGGAAACGACCGTCTTGCGGTGCCCGTTTTTCGGCAATGTCCATGCCCGACAAAATTTTGAAGCGGCTGATCATGGCCGTGTGCAATGACGCGGGAATCGGCCGGTAGTCTCGCAGATCACCGTCAACGCGAATCCGCACCAGCGTCTCGTGTTCGGCCGGATCGATGTGCAAGTCGCTGGCCTGTTGCATCATCGCGGCGGACAAAAGTTCGTCACACAAGGAGACGGCCGATTCGGCATCTTCGCCACCGGAAACTCGCGATGTCGATTCGTCACGCAGGGTGTACAGTCGCGACAGCGTTTCCTTGAGCGAAGTGGGATCGGCCAAGAACGGTCGCAGCGGCAATTTCAAATGTTTCTTTAGCGCCGCTTCGCAACCCGCATCGATCGGCTTGGCATGCGCGATGCAGGCGTGACCGTCAACAACCGCGAACGCCAACACCTGACGTCGCAAGGCGAGCGCCGCTGGAACGCGCATCGCCCACGCGGGATCGACTTTGACTTCGCTCAAGTCAAGCCGATCCGTCGGCGTTTCGGTGGTGGGGTTGGTGGAGAGGGGCATCGTTTTGTTGGGGGCGTTTTGTGGTTCGAATAAGCCGACTGTGCTAGGAACGCTGTCGGTTTAATCATTGAATTTGCTTAACTCGTTCGTGCTGGCATTCTTCCGATCGGAGTTCCGCGACGAATTTTCTCGGCGCGTTCTTTCATGATGTCTGCGTTACGCGACAATCGCGATGCCGTCGCTTCGGTCAAATAGCCTTCGTTCCAAAGTCTCGCTAAATCGTGTTCCATCGTTTTCATGCCCATCGCCCCGCCGGCTTCCATCGACGAAACGATCTGACTGGTTTTGGCCGTCGCGATCATGTTCGCCACCGCGTCGGTATTCCGCAGCACTTCCGATGCGACGACTCGCCGGCGTGATTCGATACCGGTTGCTTGCGTCGACTTGGTGATCGCCGGCCCGTCGGCGATCACCAATTGCTGGGCGATGATCCAACGCATCACAAGCGCGAGTTGTTGGCGGACCCCCGGTTGTTCGTCGGCTGGGAAGACCGAAACGAGTCGTTCGATCGTGCCGATGCAGCTTCCCGCGTGGACGGTCGTGAACACCAAGTGTCCCGTTTCGGCTGCCGTGATCGCGGTGCGGATCGTGTTGAGATCGCGGATTTCGCCGACCAAAATCACGTCCGGGTCTTGCCGCATCGCGGCGACCAACGCATCGTTGAACGAACTCGCGTCGGTGCCGATTTGCCGTTGGTTGACGAGCGCCATTCGCGGCGGGTGCAAATATTCGATCGGGTCTTCGATCGTGATGATGTGGGTGCGACGTGTTTGATTGATGCGATCGAGGAACGCAGCCAACGTTGTGCTCTTGCCGCTGCCGGTCGGCCCGGCGACGATGACCAAGCCATGCGAGTGATCGCAAACTTCGTACAGTTTTTCGCTCAGCCCCAGATCGGTTAGCGAATGCAGCCGGTCTTCAAGGCGACGCAGCGCGATCGAGTTGACGTTTTGGCGGCGGTAGATATTGAATCGAAAGCGTACGCCGCCAGCCGACGAGATCGCCCCGTCCAGCGATCCGGTCGCTTCGTAATTCAGTAGGTTCGTGCCGTGGGCGAGGTGGCTGACGTAGCCGTCGATCTGTTCGGCGCTGAGAACCGGGTGATCGTCGACTGGGAAGATTTGCCCGTTGATTCGCAGCATCGGCGGCAACCCGGCCGACAAATGAACATCCGATGCACCGGAATCGATGCCGGCCGTCAGCAAACGTTCGAGCTCCGCGCCGCACGTTTCGCTGCGGTGAGGTCGGATCGGCGGTGCGGAAAAGATGGGCTGCACGTTGGGCACTTGTTCATTGGAATAACAAGCAACGCGTCTGACCTCCTATTTTTTAACAGCAGGCCAGCGCGTCGCGTGAAACAGATCACGTTGGCTGGCTACTTACTGTCGGCAAGTTCCAAACGAGAAAGTTCAAACTCGCGACCGCGTTTGCTGGCTAGGCATTTCGATCTCTAGGTTACTCTATCGTGTGAAACTGTGCCGATCATGAGGGTTGTTCCGAATATTTGGGCAGAAAACGGACGAGCTGAACGCCACCGGCAAGCCCCGGTCGTTACTTCCGTGATTCATCTTGTGGCCGTCAGGACCATCAGCATTTGCACGAGGTTGCTGGTTACCACCGAGGCCACCAAGGCGATCAAAACCAGCAAAATTCGAGGTCGGATCCGACGAAGCGCCAGGAATACCGCCAAGATTGCGGTTGCCTTGATCCACCACAGACCACTGATCGAGGAGTGCTCCATCACCAGCCTCATGAGCGGGTTTGCTTCGGCGATGTGTCCAAATTGAGAAACAATGTGCGACGTCTGCAGCCCATCGATGACGGTCAGCAAAACCAGCCAACCAAAGTAGCGGCCCTTGGCACTAAACACGTTGGCAACGGAAAGTGAATGGGCGAAAGCTTTCCAGCCTACGTGCTGGTTTGCCTGTTGCGAAGCACCGACCGTTTCCATCACCAACTCCCGTAACCCATCGCTAGTCGAACCCCCGCCGCCCCAACCATGCATTATGCCGCTCGAAATCGCAATCCGATAATGGCAATCGATGGCGTGGCTCAGAAATTTCAAAAAAACGCCAACGAACGGCTTGACACAGGACAAGCCAGCGGGCAATCTGACGCTTGTTGAGAAGGATTCTCATTACCAGCAAGCCAGCCAAATCTCTGACAGTAGCTAGCCAGCGAGTGAGTCACGGCGGACTCACCAGCCATTCCACCAGGACGCGCCCATTGTGGGGCGTGCGATGGTTTCTTTCATTCGCTGGCGTGGGTGAGTGCAAGCTACTAACGAAACTGAACGGCTCCGTCACGCGGGGGCCTCCGTTTTCACATTTGGAGATTTGGAAGATGCGAAAGCATTCCGCAAGCGACAAGCGTCGCAATGGTTTCACGTTGATCGAATTGATCATTGTCCTCTTGGTGTTGGCCTCGCTGGCCGCCCTCGTCGTCCCGACGCTGGGCTTTGTGAAGGACCAGTCTGACACGGCACTCTCGGCCAACGGTGCACAGAATGTTTTGAATAACTTGGAAATGTTCAAAGCGTCGCATGGTCACTATCCCAATCGTCTGGACAGCTTGGTGGACGAAACAGGCAATTTTTATAGCCGAGTCTACAATGGTAGTGGAACACCACTGTACGGTACAGTTTTACCGGGCGGTGGAAGTGGCTTCGCTTGGTATTGGATGTCGAACGGTGGTGCCATTGATCAGGTTGCTGTTCACAATAGCGCAAACACGACGGGCGATCCCAATGTCGCTGGACAACCAGTACAACTGTCAGGGGGGACGCCGCTATGGGTGATGGAACCTGGTTACTCACCTGGGCCCGGAATGAGCGGCATCAAAGAACGTGCATTGATTAACTCGTGTTACCCCAATCAATCGGACCCAAACCAACCGGCGATCCCCGCAGGTCGCACTCTTGTCTTCCTCGGTGTTGGAGCATCGAATAGCGCGGTGGGCGCAACGATGACACAGGCTCCTCTTGCTCCTGAGAAAACCGGCTCGGAAGCCTCGGAGTACGATCGCTACATCGCCGCCTTCGATGTTTCAAGTGGTGGCGCAGTTAACCGCGGCAACGTTCAGCTTCGAGCCGTCTTGGATCCCGAATTTAACGTCGTCGCACGCAACATTCAGTTCTACAACAACTCACGTCCTGGGGACGATTTGGGAAGCTGAGTTTGCTGAGCGAACGACGCAATACCGCAATCCCGAGCTGTTCGGGATTGCGGTTCTTTCTTGGCTGTTCCGTCATGAATCGTGCACTGTGCCTGCTGATTATCGTCGCAACCTCGCTCGCTTACGCCGGTAGCTTTCGAGCCGAATTCATCCTCGACGACTTTGACTCCATCGTCCGCAACGGTGATATCCATTCACTGCAATGGGAGGCAATTCGCACGACCTATGGCCCGACGCGTGCGGTCGTTGCGACAACCGTCGCGGCAAATTATTGGTTCGGCGGCATCGATCCGGTCGGCTATCATTTGATTAACCTGCTGGTCCATGTTGCCGCAGCCCTGACGTTGTTCGGCATCGTCTGGCGATTACTTAGGGGCACAGGATGGGGCAACTCTTCGGAACGGATTGCGTTCGTTGCGGCCCTGATCTTTGCGGTTCATCCATTGCAAACTTCCGCAGTGACTTATGTGATCCAGCGGATGGAATCGATGACCAGCCTGTTCTACCTGCTGACCGCCTACACCCTCGTCCGAGCGGCTCAGTCCCGACGTGCCGCATGGTGGAGCTTGGCCAGTGTGCTGTTTTACTTCCTTGCGATTTTTTCAAAAGAAGTTGCATTGACCGCTCCGGCAGTCGCATTGTTGTTGGACAGAGCCTTTCTGGCTCGATCGTGGGGTGCGATTTGGGAACATCGCCGCTGGCTGTATATCGCGTACGCGATTCCTTTACTTATATTCTTCGTGACGCTCAGCCCAAAGCTTCATCTTTTGCAGTCCGACTATGGCGAACAAGTGATTCTTGGGATCGATCCCGACAAACTTGAGTCGAAACAGGCTGCTGAGAATCGACCGGCAAACCTTCATCCGATCCGCAGCGAGCTGATCGAGGAAGCTGCGTCGATCGACATGCCGAGCATTGTGGCGGCGACCGGTCCGACACTGAATCAATTCGTGCGATCGCAGCCGGTCGTGATCCTGCACTACTTTCGCTTGGCCATCCTGCCGGTTGGCCAATGCTTCGATTATCAATGGCAACCCGAGACGTCGTGGCTGCGGATCGGGCTGGCATCGGCCGTCATCTTGTCGATGATTGGAGTCTCCGCGTTCGTGCTTATGTTGCCGGGCAAGGCGGATCGTCGACATCAACTTGCGTTCGCCGTGTTGTCGATCTTCGTGATGCTCTCGCCGCGCTCGACGCTTCAGGTCTTGGACCTAGCCGTGGAATATCGGATGTACCTGCCGATGGCAGTCGGCACGACGCTGATGGCGGTCGGCCTTGCGGTGGTTGTGAATCGTTTGATTGCGAAGAAGAACCGCAACATCGCGTTTGCTCTGTTGGCTGCAATGTTATGCCTGTTCTTCGCCCGGCAAACGATTGCCCGCAATGAGCTATTCGCCTCGAGGCTGCGGATGTGGGAAGACGTTGTCGCGACGAGCCCGCTCAACGCCCGGGCTCGGCTGAATTATGCGACGGCGCTGGCGGCGTCGGGGCGTCAAGCCGAGTCGCTGGAGCAAACTCAGATCGCCGTCGATCGGTTCTCTCAACCGGCTATCCAACAAACCGATCCGGCCGAAGCGTATCGTTTGTTGGGTGATCGGTTGCTCGACGCCGGCCGGGACGACGAATCACGCAGAGCCTATTTGATCGTGCTGAATCTCGATCGATCGAACACCTCGGTTTACCCTGGACTTGCTGAACTTACCCTTCGCGCCGGTGAGCCAGAACGAGCCGGCACAATCTTCCGAGCAACTCGATGAATGCTCGCCCTCGTTCAATAGCGTTTGACAGCGAGTGGAGAGATTCGTTGAATGTTTCAGAGTGACAGGGTACGACTATTGATGAGAAACCATCTACGGGAGCCTTTCAATGCGAATTTATCTGCGACCCACCGCCATGTCACTGATGGTGGCGCTCCATCTTTGTCTGACCGGTTTCGCGTTTGCCGACGACGCCGCCGAGCGTTTCATTCGCGAGGCGCAGAATCGGGCGGAATACTGGAAAGCCCGGGGGCATGAATTTGATCCGTTTTTGATGAGCGCGGACTCGATGGATCGGCATGTCGAAAATCGACAGCGGGCGGCGTATTGGGCCGAACGTGGGTTCAGATTCGATCCCGCCAAACTTTCGGCCTACGCAATGGATCGTGCGGCCGAAGCGGTGCTGAGGGCGGAGTACTGGAAGCGTTGGGGCATCGAATTCGACGCCCAACTCATGGACGCCGAAACGATGGACGACGCGGCGGTGAAACTGCAAAACGCCCAAACCGCAATTCGAGAACTCAAGAAAAAACTGGGCGACGCGCCGGCGATGGTTTTTGATCAAGCGGCGGCGAAAATCATGGCCGAACCGCCGCGGGTCAAAGGCGGACAGAGAATTGATCGTGCCCGACTCGCCGGCGGCTCGCCGCCCGCAGTCGCCGCCCCAATCATGGTTGGAGGTGCGGGAATCGGAGTGGGTGCCGGCCGTGCAAACCGTGGCGATGTCAGTCCCATCGGGAACGCGGAGATCGCCGCACCGCAAGCTGACGGCGGTCGCGGAACTCGTCGAGCCGGCAGCTCATTGCAGATTCCGCCCGGCGTCGATTTGGAGGAATTTCTTCTCTACCTCCAGCGACTCGGATACTGATCCGGTAACCGCAATCCGAGCCGCGGCACGCCTGCTTTCGACGGCGGATTTTCCACCACCAGTGACGCAATTTTGATCGCTATAAGTCTTTTGCACATATCACTTTAGCGTTTAGATTAGTGCCTCCGAAAGGGTAGGGAATAGGTTTACCCTCTACCCGCACTCGCACCTCCTCACAGTGGAAAATTGTTATGAAGAAACAACGCACATTGGCCGCCTACCCGCAAGGCTTTACTCTGCTGGAGTTGATCCTGGTTCTGTTCATCCTCGCGGCCGTCGCGGGCTTGTTGATCCCTCAATTCGCGATGCTCGGTCGCAGCACCGACATGGCAACGAGCGCCAAGAGTCAACAGGACATCGCACACAACATCCAGGTGTTCTTTACCTTGCAAAAGCGTTATCCGCAGGGGATGGACTCTCTGCTTGACACCGATCTTCAACCATACGGTCCAGATGTCACCGGGTCGGAAAATGATGCTCTTCAAACACAGGGACTGCCCGTGCGGAGTGCGAACGGAATCCGGGTGTGGCAGGCGATTACGCCTGCGGTGATCGACAACTCTTCGGGAAGCTACCTGCGTTCATTCACCCGCGCTGGATTTAGCTGGGTCTTCGATCATAACCGCGCCGCCCTACATGCGAATGATTCGACCGTGAATCAACCTCAGCGGCTTTTAAGCGCGGATCCGACGGTTGCAGAGGTTGTCCCTACAACTCCGCCGAATGGTCTTCCTGTCCCCGCCGCAGACACAAGCTCGGCCGATAACTTGCTGAGAATCCTCGCGCCCAACGGACTTCGGGCCGGAGAACGTGTGGTCGCACTCGGTTTCGGACAACGCAACTCGGCGATCGGCGTCACCGCGCTGAGCGCACCGGTTTATGCCGGCAATGCGGGAAGCTACTACGGCTATTACATCGCTTACTTTAAGCTGTACCCCAACGGTGAACGCGCGACACTGCTAGGTGTCAGCGATTGCTATGGTCGTACGCCGGTCTACACACAGCAGCAATTCAATGAATCGTTGCCTGACGGCTCACGTCAGGGCTAGATCCGACCAAAATCCATTTTCGGGAAAGGGTCGGACTGCCTTTCCCTTTCGTGTCGCGAGCGAGACGATGAGAACCTGATCCGGCTAGGACAACCGGAAACTTAACGTGACCGGAAACTTAACGTGACCGGAAACTTAACGTGACCGATTGCTCGGCGCCTCACCCGCGAATGCTCTTCTTATTTTTTGCCTGCTAAGCGCTTGACGGCAGAACTCGCTCGGATAGACTCGAAACTTGTTGAGACCCATTCTCAGCATCGCTTGCATCATCCAACCAGCCAGCCAACGCTCAGTAGCCAGCAAATCGAGATGCATGGATCGAACGATCGCTAAGGACGCGATCGATGTTCGACTCCGTCTTACTTGTTTGTCTTCCATCTACTTCGAGGCTCATGGCATGGTTCCGACCAATCGCCGCGCTGGCTTAACGCTGCTTGAATTACTGATCGTGCTGGTCATTCTGACCGCTTTGGGCACGTTGTTGATCCCGTCGCTGAGTTGGGTCGGCGAGCGATCGCAGCGACTGACGACTCAGGAGAATCTACGACGCATCCGCGATCTGATCGTCAACGAGTATCAGGTCGATATGGGCGAGTTGCCTCGCCCGCGACTCGATCAGTCGACGGCGACGATTCCTCGCCGCCAACATCCACAATTGAGTTACCTGTTTGTCAACCCAGACACGCATGACAACGGCATCGCCCAGGATGACTTCAGTCCGCCGGTCGGAACGACGGTACTGAGTGGCCGACGTTGGAACGGTCCCTATCTTCAACACTCCGGGATGGAATACTTCGTCACCGATACGGCGACAAGCCTGACCGGCTTCACGAATCGTTATGGATTGGGAACGCCCGCCTTCGATGCGACGGGGACGAACCCAGGCGTTGGCGATCCGACGGTCACCGATGCTTGGGGACATCCGATCGTGATTCAAGAGCCGACCGGCGATGCCGGAAATGATGACACGATTGCCGAAGCGGGCTTGGTCGGCGCGGCGGCGGAATGGGCACGCCGACATACAAGGCTGGTTTCCGCCGGCCGCGATGGCGTGATCCAGACTCCGGCGAATGCGTTGATGCCGACTCTTGTCGAACGGGGCGATGATGAGATCCTGTTCCTGTATCGGCACGATGAGTTCAACGAAACGATGTTGGACCTGGAGCCTTAAACGATGCTACATCGATCCAATAACGGCTTCACGATGATGGAACTGTTGATGACGCTTACGATCATGTCGGCCGTCGGATTGATGGTCGCCCCGATGCTGACCCGCCGGCATGACCATTCGTCGATGCAGGTGACGATGCAGTCGCTCGGGGCACTGCGTCAAGCGATCTTGACCGATTATCGCAACGATATGTTTGAGTCGCTTCCCTTCCCGGCCGATCCGTCCCGAGCACAACATCCGCAATTGAAGTACCTGTACGATCATCCGTTGTCTTACCTGGCGGCCGATCCGAGTTCCATCGAAGTCACTTCGCAATGGACGTACGATCCGGTGACGGGTCGTGGTTGGTCGGGGCCTTATGTCGATCATGCATCGGGCGTGCGAGTCGCCTATCAAGTCGACGTGGCGCGCGGTTTCACGAACGCTTACGGTTTGACCGGCGACCCGGCTCCGGTCGACGCGTGGGGCAATCCGATCGTTTTGCAGCAACCGGTGGCGGTTGGGGTGATCCATTCGAGCACGAGTCTCCTTTATGCTCGCTTGGTTTCGGCCGGCCCCGATGGCGTGTTGCAAACGCCGCTGAATGTCTTGCAGCCCAACGCAGCGGACATCGGTGATGATTTGGTCGTTTACTTGAGGGGGCGATGATGTTGCTCCCATCCTATTTTTTGAAGAATGATCGACGGCTTGGCCTGACATTGATGGAACTGGTCGTCGTGCTGGCGATCTTGGCGGCGGTGACAACGGCCGCGGTGGTCGCTACCGAGCGGGTGTTGATTCGCAAACGTGGGGAGATCACCGCCAGCACGCTTGATGCGTTCCGCCGCAGTTTGCTGGGGCATTACGGTCAAGCCGAAACGATCACGACCGTTTCGTCAGCCGCTCAATCGCCAACGATCGACGGCTTCATCGCCGATCTGGGACGCTTGCCGGTCGCCGTCGGGAACGATCCGTCGACTCAGTTGGCGGAATTGTGGAGCAACCCGGCGGGTGTTTCGCCTTACGGATTGAAAACCGCACTCGGGGATGCGGAAGTGATGTTGTCGTGCGGTTGGCGCGGTCCTTATTTGGACTTGCCGATCGGTGGCAATCGTTTGATCGACGGTTTCGGCCGCGACATGCTCGTCTTGTCGGCCGATGGCACGGGCAATCCGCAAGTGGCGACCGACGGTCAAACGATCTTGGGACTGACGAGTCTGGGCAGCGACGGGCAGGTCGGCATCGCCGATGCGGAATTGCCGCTCGCGGCGGACACGACCGTTTGGTTGGGCCATTCGCCCACGATGTACGCGTCTGATTTAAGCGTTCGGGTTTACGAGAGCGACGGGGCAGGAGGCCGGATCACGCCTTCACAGTCGGGTTCGCTTTCAGTTCGTCTTTACTTGCCCGATGCGACGACGGGGGAGATCACGTTTCAACAAAGCCCGCTGTTGACGACTCCAGCAACGGCCACGTTCAGTTTTCCCGCCATCCCGATCGGCAAGAAGGTCTTGCGAGCGTATTGGATCAACGACGACGCAACCGTCTCGGTCAATTCCCCCGTCACCCCAATCGAAGTTCGCCGAGCCAGCCAAACCAACTTCGAACTGTTGTTACCGCCGTTACCGTTAGGCGATTAGCGGTTGGCTTTTGGAATCACACTTCAAACTTCTTTCTTCAAACTTCAAACTTCTTTTCATGCCAACCATCCTTTTCATTACCTCGACGCAAGCGGTCGGCTACTCGCCCGCCAAAGGGGGACGCGTCACGGTGCTTCAGGCCGACGCGGCGGGGGATATTGGGTTGAGTATCGAAGCGTTGTTGGCGGCGATGCCAGGTCGTCAAAAACAGGTTTATGTGTTGACGACGGAAGTTTGGAGCCAAGCGGTGACGGTCGAATCGCGATCATTGCGGCGGATCGACAAATCGCAAGTCCCGCAGATGCTGGCCTACGAAGCCGAAACGTATTCGGGCATCCCGGCCAGTTCGGCGCGAACGGCGATTCAGTTACTCGAAACCGGCCCGCTCGAAACCACCTACTGGGTTTCGCAAATCGATTCCGTCCGGTTCGCTCAAGCGGCCGACGCGGTTGCGTTCAATGGCGGCAAGTTGCTCGGCGTGCTTCATCCCGCCGGACTGCACGAACCGATCACGACCGGTAAAGGCGATTGGACACGATTAGAACAATGGGACGATGCCAGTGTGGTCGTCTCACGTCAAGGGCGATCGAAGAGCGAACGGCGTTTTCTAAGTGAAATCGAACAAGCGATCGACACCCCTGCCGCCGCTCGAGATTACTTGAACCGATTGGACATTCCCACCGGCGCGTTTGTTGAACTGCTGCATCAATCCGCCAAGCCAGCGTCTCGGGAAGCCTACGGGGCCGAAGGGGAGGTCAGCCACGCGGTTGATCTTGCGGACGAACATGACTTGCGAACTTTCCTGTCGGCTTGGTCGCGAGCGTTACGTTCGCCCAAGACGCTGCCGGTCGTGGTTCCCGTGCGGACGGGGGCGTCGCCGCAAACGAAGCGAACGTTAGCCCTCGCCGCGGTCGCCGCGGTGCTTGTCGGCATCGTGGCCCATCATCGGCTGACGGCGGCCTATCACGCATCGCGAGCCAAAGCATTGGAATCGCAGATTACGGAACTGCAGGGGCCGATCGACGCGTTCGCCGCGCAGCAAAAACAGCTCGGCGAACTCGGCAACGAAGTCACTCAAGCGCAGGAACAACTTGCCGTATTGCAGACACGGATGCTTCGTTATCAGGGCCAATTAGGAATCCATCGCGCTCGCATGGCGGCGTTATTGCGGACGCTTGGCGATTCACGTCCACGCGACTTAATGCTCAGTGGCGTGCAAAGTGACGACGGCGAACTGCGCGTGGTCGGACGGAGCGTGCGACCCGAAGCGATCATCGAATTCGCGACCACGATCGCCAAGCAACTCGAACCGCTCAACCTCAGCGTTCGGGTGCCGCGTCGCGAGGCGTTGCTGGTTACCGCCGACGGTGGGCCATACGAATTCGAGTACATCATCCGAGACGGAGCGTAATCGCATGGCTGGAAAGAAAACGCAATCGAGTTCGATGTTGATCACGTTGGGTGGTCCGGCGGTGTTGTTGTGCTTGTATGCGGTGAACGTGCGGATGAACCCCAGCGACGCGGCCAAGCAGGTGGCGCGTCTGGAAGGACAATTGCAAAACGTCAAGGCGGCCGAAGTTCCGTTTGCTCAATCGCTGCAAGTGACCGAACAGCTACGGTTGAAGCGAGAAGAACTCGAGGATGCGAAATTCAAACTCGACGAGTTACGCCGCCAAGCGAGCGCGATGATGCGCGGTGGCGTCGATGGAATGGAAGAGCT
>Ga0102938_10000606_pt1 | contig 26655 bp, 31 predicted proteins | sample SalPonR2_B_D2_MG_FD_84516 | JGI IMG/M metagenome (GOLD analysis project Ga0102938, IMG submission 84516) | Salt pond soil microbial communities from South San Francisco under conditions of wetland restoration - Salt Pond MetaG R2_B_D2_MG | ecosystem: Environmental > Aquatic > Marine >... | reverse complement strand
GCCATATTCTGGATCTGATATTTGAACCGCAAACGGCTCTAACCACACAACACAAGGTCACCCAAGCCCCCTTTACCTATCTTAAGCGCCTGCAGTTCAAAAAAAGCCTACAGCGTCATTTCTCCGCAGCAACAACCCGGGAACGCACTTTTGTCCCACCGACGGCCGGAAAATCCAGGTCGATCATGGGCAAACTTGCCATAGTTGCTCTACTCATTATTGCGGTGATTGTTGCTTATCAAACCGGCATTGCCCAGTATCTCGAGCAAGAACGCCTGCGCGACCTGCTGCAAGAGTACGGCATGCTCGCCCCACTGATCTATATGGCGATCTACACCCTGACTCCGGTGCTGTTTCTGCCCGGGCTGCCGATCACCATTGTCGGCGGGATTTTATTCGGGCCTTTATGGGGGGTCGTCTACAGCATTACCTCGGCAACCGCCGGCGCCTGCCTTGCCTTCCTGGTCTCCCGTTATCTCGCCCGTGATCTGGTCACAAGCCGGTTGTCCGGTGCGCGCTGGCGGCAACTTGACATGCAGGTCGCCGCACAGGGGTGGAAAATGGTCGCCCTGACTCGGCTGATCCCCCTGTTCCCTTTTAATCTGCTCAATTACGCCTTTGGCCTGACCGGCATCAAGCTCAGCCATTACGCCCTGGCCACTTTCGTCTTCATGCTCCCGGGCTGTATTGCCTTCATTGTTTTTTCCAGCTCATTGCTCGATCTGTTTCAAGGCAACATATCACCGACATTTCTGTTCGGTCTGCTCTTGATTGCGATCGTTTCCCTGATTCCGGTGATGTACCCGAAGATCCGGCGCCGTTCACCATCTTCAGAAAAAACCTCACAACCAATCAACCCAAAAGCATAAGGAGAAGCAAATGAACAAGTATTTTATCCTCTGCCTGGCCTTCGTCCTCTCATTGGCTATGACATCTCTGGGCATCGCAAAAGACTACAATTACATTTCACCGCAAGAGTTTAAAGCCAGGCTGGATGCCGGCGATGTTGAGCAGGGCAAATTAATGGTCTTCTCAAGCCAGAACCTCAAGGAATTTGCTAGTGGCTATCTGCCGATAGCGATTCAGACCTTCGCCCGACCGCTGGAATCAGAAGCCGATTACCGCAAGCTGGATATTGTGCTGGACAGAGCTAAAGTAACCAGTGAAGACATTGTTGTTATCTGCCCGCGTGGAGGCAGCGGTGCCACCAGACCTTATGATTACCTACAGAAGAATGGAATCGACCCCAGCAGGATGTTTATCCTGACTAAAGGGCAGGAAGCCTACAACAAAGCCTTCCCAGGCGATGTTGTTAAACCCTGAGGAGAATCTGCTCAGAATTTTCAGAAAGAAAAGATCCGCTTTTATAGCCGGTGATGGATGCCTCCACACCGGCTATTGTGTTACTTTAAGAGAAAAACCATTGATTCACAGAAAGGTTTCAGCAGTGACATTACAGCACTTGCGCTATCAGGATATTTTTTCTAAAGCTCTTGAATATGCCTCCTTAACCCGTGAAGACGCTCTGCACCTGATGACTATTCCCCTCTACTCAGAGGCTTGCTATCAGCTGATGGCCACCGCTGACCGGATGTCAAAAGAGCAGTTCGGATTCAAAGGCGAGAATCACTTTCACATCGGCCTGAACGTTGAACCCTGCCCTTTAGATTGTCTGTTCTGTAGCCTGACCTATACGGCCGGTATTTTTACTGAGAAAACCGAGTTCTCCATCGAGCAGGTGGTGGCCTGGGCGAAACATGCGCAGAGTCAGAATGCTGATGGATTGAATCTGATGACCACTGGCACCTACCCGTTTGAAAAACTGTTGGAAATCGGACGAATTCTCAGTCGCGAAGTTTCAACCCCACTGGTAGCCAACACCCGTGACATCAACCATCGCGAAGGCGAAGAACTGCTCAAGGCCGGATTTGTCGGTGCCTACCACGCGGTCAGGCTGGGGGAAGGACGTGACACCCCGCTCAATCGTGACAAGCGCATTGCTACCATCAACGTGCTGCGCGAGGTGGGACTGCACTGGGCTAATTGCATTGAACCTGTTGGGCCGGAACACAGCGCCGAAGAGATGGTTGATCTGATGCTGCTTGCCCGTGACCACGGAGCGACTTACAGCGGCATCATGCGCCGCATCAATTTTCCCGGCTCACCAATGGAAAAGTTCGGCATGATTACCGAACTGGAAATGGCGCGACTGGTTGCCATCAGCCGGCTGATTATGGGCAATGTCCCCAAAGCCCACTGCACCCATGAGCCACACGCCACATCACTGATGACCGGAGCCAACCTGTTTTTTCCGGAGGTGGGTTCCAACCCGCGCGACGGCATCGACGATACCGGCAAAGGCCGCGGCCACGGCATTGAAGGCTGTCAACAGATCCAGCGGGAAATGAATCTTGACCCCCTGCTCCCCTCCAACTGCTATTGCACGGCAACAGTAACGCCCAGCTATAAGGCACAGTGATGAATCTTTTTTTTCTTCACAGGTTTTTAGCGGCACTGATGTTGATGATGATTGCAGGACTTCCAACAACGGGCGTTGCCGGTGAGTTGCGGATAGGGACCTGGAAAACGGCCCAAACCATACAGCCTTTTTTCTATCAGGATTTTCTGCCCGCACATGTCACTATTGACGTGCGCACCTTCACCAATCCTGCAGATCAGAAAACCGCCCTCTTGGCGGGCAGCCTGACCATGACCGGCACCACCCTCGCCCATGCCATCCATTCTGCTTCTCTGGGACAACCAGTCGTTATTGTCGCGGCTTTGTGTAACCGTGCCTCGGCTCTGGTTGTCGGCAGCGACAGCGGTATTACAGCGGTTGCCGATCTCAAGGGCAAAACCATCGGTTATGTGCCGGGCACCATGCATGAAATCCTGCTGCGTGAAACCTTACAACGCAATGGTCTCTCACCGGCAACTGACGTCAAACTGATGCGGGTGGATTTTTTCGACATGGGGATTGCTCTGGCGCGAGGAAATATCGATGCCTTTTTATCGGGGGAGCCCTTCCCGACTCTGGCAGTTGACCAGGGCTTCGGCCGCATCCTCTCTTACCCCTACTTTGAAGATTCCCTCGGGACCATCAATGCCGCCATGATCGTCAATCGTTCTACCATCGAGAAACAACCCGAGCTGATCCAGCAACTGGTAAACGCCCATGCTGCTGCCACCGACTGGCTCAATGCCAATCCGCAGAGCTGGTTACAGGGGGCAGCAAAATTCGGCACTCCGTTAGCGATTCTGGAGCAGGCGGTCAGCAACATGGAGCTGACCTGGAATATGGATGACGGCTTTATCCGTCAGGTGCGCGCCCTGGGTGAGCAGATGCAGGCCCTTGGCATCATCAGCAGGCAACCTGACTACGAGCAGCTGTTCGATCTGTCCTTTGTCCGGAAGGTCAATAACAATCCATGAGCAAGATGACAACCAATCCCCAGTTGCAACGCTTTTTACCCTGGGTACTCCCTCTGGTTCTGGTCCTGGCTTGGTCCCTGATCAGCAGCAGGGAGTTAATTCCCACCTATCTTCTACCCCACCCGCAGCAGGTTCTGGTTGCCGGATTTGACTATATTCTGGGTGATCCTCAAAAAGGTATCTATACCGGTCGTTTTCTTGGTGATTTCAGCGCCAGCATTGGCCGCGTGCTCCTCGGTTTTGCTCTGGCCACCATCATTGGCCTGCCCTTGGGGCTGCTCTCAGGACGCCTTAACAGCATTCAATTACTGCTGGGCAGCACCCTCAATGCCCTGCGTGCGGTACCCGGCATCTGTTGGCTTCCCCTGGCCTTGATCTGGTTTGGTATCGGCCTTAAAACTACGGTTTTTCTCGTCGCCCTGGCTGCTTTCTTTCCGATTTTTCTCAATGCTGAAGCCGGTGCCCGCCAGATCAATCCCACCATGATTCAGGCCGGAACCATGCTTGGCATGAACCGCCGGCGCCGGATTTATCGCGTGCTGATTCCGGCAGCCATGCCCCACATCGTTACCGGTCTGCGCCTGGGGATGGGAATTTCCTGGGCCTATCTGGTGTTAGGTGAACTGACCGGCGTCCCCAACGGCCTTGGTGCGGTGATCATGGATGCCCGGATGCTGGGGCGCAATGACATCATCATTGTTGGCATCATCCTCATTGCCCTGATCGGTCGCTTGTGCGATACCGGCCTGCATCTGTTGCTGCGGCTGTTCTTCAAAAGTGCGCGGAGACTGACATGAGCCGCAGCCACCTGCAGATCATCCACCCTCGCCAGGACCTAGTAACTGAGCCGGTCATTCTCGAGGTCAAAGGCCTGACCAAGCGCTTCACATCAGACGCTAATGAACAGATCAGTGCCTTGAAGGATCTTTCCTTCAGGGTTGCGCAAAAAGAGTTGGTCTGCCTGCTTGGTCGCAGCGGTTGTGGCAAGTCGACCCTGCTCAAGCTGCTGGCCGGCTTTATCAAACCCAGCGCCGGCAATATTTTTTTTCATGGCGACCCCTTGCATCACGCAGGTCCGGCCTGCTGCATGGTGTTTCAGGAAGATGCCCTCTTCCCCTGGTTGACGGTCAGGGAAAATATCGCCTTCGGCCTCACCAATCTTCCTTTGAACCGGCGACAGAAGCAATATGAGGTTGATCGATTTATTGATCTGATGGGCTTAAACGGTTTTGGTGACTATCTACCGCGTGAGATTTCGGGAGGGATGAAACAGCGGGTAGCATTGGCACGGGTCATGATTCTGAAGCCCCGTATCCTGTTGATGGATGAGCCCTTTGGCGCCCTCGATGCCCAGACCCGTGAGCAGATGCAGAGCCTGCTACAGGAGTTACGCCGGCAATTCGCGCCAACAATTCTCTTTGTGACTCACGATGTCAATGAAGCGCTGCTGCTCGGGGATCGGATCCTGCTGTTTGACAAGAATCCGGGCCGGATCAGTCATGACATCAAAATTGATCTGCCAAAGACCCGCACTATGAACAATGAAGCCTTTTTGCGATTACGCACACGCATCAAAGAACTCCTCAAAGACAAATGAAACTATTTTACCATTCTATTCACCGATCAGGGTTCATTAATTGTTTCAAGAATGGCCCTCACCTGTTCTGAGGCTCTGATCGACAGCCGCTGCTGCTCAAGATTAATCAGCATCCGCTGCTTACCGTTGCGGGCTGCGGTCACCTCCTCACCCGCTTGTTCAATGATACGACGCGAATCGGCACTCCAGCGCGTAATGGCATTACGACGATCCTGCTGAGCCTGCTCAAACTGGGCAGCCAAACCCCGCGCTTCCCTGATCAATTGTTCTTCGCGTTGTTCCTGCTCCTGCTGGCGGCGCTGCTGTTCAAGCAATTGGAGCTCAAAACGTGAGCGGGTATCCACTAGCGGAGGAGGAGCTTCGGGAACAACATCCTGAGGATCAGGCTCCCTGGCCTCTACTTCACGGTCATCAGCGCGACACTCATCCGGTAGGGACTGGAGGTTATCGGTAACATGGAGTCGCCCTTCGCGGTCACGACAGGAGTACAAGGTCGCCTCCACCATCATTGGTGATAAACAAAAAACCACCATCAGGATCATTCTTATCATCTTACTCTCCAGCTAAAACAACTTTGTGCTATCGATGAGCAAGGTCACCGGCCCATCATTCACCAGATCCACCGCCATATCGGCCCGAAAAACCCCGGTTTGCACCGTAACCCCGCGCGCCCGTAACAAGGTAACAACACGATCGCACAAAGGTTCGGCCAGTTCCGGTGCTGCCGCGTTTGAAAAACCGGGACGCCGCCCTTTACGACAGTCTCCAAGCAGGGTGAACTGCGACACCACCAGCACCTCTGCCTGAATATCGGCGACTGACAGATTCATTTTACCATCCGCATCTTCAAAAATCCGCAGCCCGGTGATCTTGTCGGCGAGGTAAACAGCGTCCTTCTCATTATCCCCCTGCTCGATCCCCAGCAGCACCAGCAAACCACTGGCAATATCTGCGACTTTTTTTCCTGCTACAGTCACTCCCGCCCGGGTGACCCGTTGCACTACCGCACGCATCATGTGTCCTTTTTACTGAAAAAATTTACAGCCTCTACCCTTGAGCCAATTGCCGCAACAATGCCAGATTTTCAAGATCGTGACAGTTATTTTCACCCGGCGGCGTTTCGGTAATTTTTGGGCAATGAATCAAGCGCTGATCCTGCATCAAGCGCCGAAAGCCCTCAACGCCGATCAATCCCTGGCCAACGTGTTCATGACGATCCACCCTGGAACCCAAGGGTTTTTTACTGTCATTCAGATGAAAGAGTTGCAACCTGTCAATACCGATCAACCGCTCAATCTGCTCCATCAGGTGCTCATAACCCTGTGAAGCACTGATATCGTAGCCGGCAACAAAGGCGTGACAGGTATCCAGGCAGAGACCAAAACGACCAGAGTCGAGACGTTCAAACGCCCAGGCCAACTCCTCCAGGTGCGCCCCGAGAGCATGGCCCTGACCGGCGGTATTTTCCAGCAGGATGGTTACCTCATCACCGACTTGCCGGCAAATCTGCTCAAAGCTTCGGCATAGGGCTGTCAACCCGGCAGCTACGCCTTCCCCCTTGTGCGATCCGGGGTGAATAACGAGCGACTCGATGCCGAGCCGTCGGCAGCGATCCAACTCATCAATGCAGGTGAGGATCGAGCGTTGGCGCTGATCCGGGTCCGGGCTGGCGAGATTCAGCAGGTAACTGCTATGGGCAGCAACATAACGCACAGTACTTGATTGTCGGGCCGCGCAAAACGCCGCAATGGTATTTTCGGTCAGGGGAGGGGCCTGCCAGCGACTGGCATTACGGGTAAAAACCTGGATGGCGGTAGCACCGATAGTGCCGGCCCGGGAAAAGACCTGTTCCATTCCTCCGGCAATTGAGACATGGGTACCAAGCAGCAAGGGGAAGGGATCAGCCATCAACGAACACCGGTACGCCAGCGATTAAGCAAGGGGGCGATATCGCTCACTGCGTGGAGATGACTGTCGACACAGGAAAAAGTACCACCAACCTGAGCTTCCGGGGTGACCAGGACGGTGGTCATACCGAAGGTCTTTGCGGTTTGCAGGTTCTGCAACTGATCTTCAACCATGACACAATCTTTCCCCTGCAGGGCCAACCGACACAGCACCTGCTGATAGGGGTCGGGATTGGGTTTGGGCTGGTAGCCGGCAATACGGATATCAAAGACATCAACAAACAGGTCATCGATACCAAGAGCTGCCAGCACCCGATCGGCGTGACAACGCGAGCCGTTGGTAAAAACATAGCTGGGAATGCCGGAATTTTCCAGCACCGCACGCAGGATAAGGTCAGGAACCAGACGACTACCAACATCCACATCATGGACGTAGTCGAGATAATCCTCCGGATCAATCTTATGATGACGGATCAGCCCCAGCAACGTCGCCCCATAATCGTGCCAATAGCGGCGGCGCAACCCATCAACTTCTGCCAGGGCAATACCGGCAATCTCTTCCATGTAGCGGTTGATGCGCACATCAATCAAGGAAAAGAGATCACAACCCGGCGCATAGAGGGTGTTATCCAGATCAAAAAGTACCGCTTTCATGGTAACACTGCCTTCCTAGCCCGGAGCATAGACTCCGGAAAACACCTCGACGGCAGGGCCGGTCATCAGCACCTCACCATCATCAAGCCATTCCATCAACAGATCCCCTCCGCGCAGGTGATTAGTGATCCTGCCCTGGGTCCGTCCGGTCAACACTCCGGCAACTGTGACTGCTGCCGCTCCGGTACCACAGGCCAGAGTTTCACCGGCACCACGCTCCCAGGTACGTTGAATCACCTCAGCAGGCGAGAGGATCTGGACAAATTCAACGTTGGTACGCTTGGGAAACCAGGGATGATGCTCAATCAGCGGGCCAAACTGAGTAACGGGAAATTGCTCTACATTATCGACATAGATCACCGCATGGGGGTTCCCCATGGAGAGGCAGGTCAACTCCAGGCGCTGGCCTGAAATCTCGAGAGGGACATTGAGTGCCTGCTCATCAGCCGGGCCGGTCATCGGCACCGCTGCCCGGGTTAATCCGGGGCGGCCCATAGCGACGCGCACCCGCTCAACCCGACCGGCGCTACCAACAAACAGGTGAAGGCCAAGAATGCCATGACCGGTTTCAATCTGAAGGTCGGTTTTTTTCGTCAAACCATGGTCGTAAGCATATTTGGCAACACAGCGAATGCCGTTACCACACATTTCCGCCTCGCTACCATCGGCATTGAACATGCGCATGCGCAAATCAGCACAGCTTGAAGGCAACACCAGGATCAAGCCATCAGAACCAACACCCAAGTTGCGATTACTGATGCGCTGTGCCAGGCGCGCCGGATCATCAATCTGCTCTTCAAAACAATTGACATAAACATAGTCGTTGCCGGCGCCATGCATCTTGGTAAATTTCATTGAATCAGTTCTCCTTGTTCCATGGTTGTTGTTACCCAACCCTCTCTGCTACTATAAGGGTTAAGTTCACACGGCTCAACCACTTACCGCTAAACACAGGAGAAACAATGGCCTTTTTTCTAAAGACCAAGATTTGGCAGACAGGCTCCCTCGACTGGTGGGGAATGATCGACAATGACGACGTTTATCTGGGTTCCCGCGAATTCCCCCAACCAGCTGAAGAGGGGGATGAATGGGTGGTTCACAAAACCGGAGACCGCTTCAAAATCATCGATATGGAAATCCGCCATATCGGCAAACAGGAACCGGTGACTTATCCATGGTAGCCCTCGAAATCGTCCAGCTCAAGACCAGCGATATGGAGAACTTCTCCTATCTTATCTACTGTCCACAAACCCGTGAGGGCGCCGTTGTTGATCCCTCGATGCGCCCTCAACTTGTGCTTGCTGAAGCTGCCCGTCTCGAGGTCAGCGTGCAGCTCCTGCTCAATACCCACGGCCATCAGGATCACATCAAAGGCAATGACGACATCCTGGCCGCCGGTGCAATTCAACTGGCCGCCCACCCGGATGCTGTTCCCGGCGCCGACATCCCGTTGACAGAGGGAATGCAGCTAGCCATCGGCAATTCATCCGTCACCGTGATGTATACCCCCGGACACTCCCCCGGTTCGGTGGTATTTGCCACGCCAGATGCAATTATCTCAGGAGATACCCTGTTTGTCAGCCGCTGTGGTCGGGCCGACCTGCCCGGCAGTGATGTGCACCAGCTCTACACCAGCCTGCAACGTCTGAAAAAGCTGGAGCCACCGACCAGGGTCTATCCCGGCCACGACTACGGCCCGATGCCGAACTCCACCATCGCTTGGGAACTTGAGCATAATGAGTTCATCAAATGCCCCGATCTGAAATCTTTTATCGCTTTAAGAATGGGGTAAATTATTTTTTGGGTGCGATTTTGACAACCCGGGTACCCGCGAGGCGGTCATTCCAGCCACGACCATCCCCGCTGAACAGCAACTGCAGATAGCCGAGACCCAGAGGAAGAAGCTGCAACAAGCCGCCGACACTGCGCAGAAAGGCCTGGGGAAAGGACAGCGGCTCCCCGCCACTGGTTTCGACCTGCAAACTGGTCAGCATCTTGCCGGGGGTCTGTCCAGCGAGGAAATGAAACAGGGTGAAATATCCGAAGGTAAGAAAAAACAGTACCAGAAAATAGGGAACCGATAGGTCAATCAGCGTTTCCATGGTCGGTAATGGTCCGGTTTCTCTGGACATGGAAAGTTCGGCAGCAACGACAAAGCCCAGCCCAATGACGAGGAGAATGGCAGCGTCGTAAACAAAGGAGGCGAACCGCCCACCCAGAGATGCCGGCAACTCTTCTGGCAGGAGCTCATCATCATTCTCCCCTTGCGCTGCTGCTCCTTCAGCTAAAGACCATCCCGTGTTTTGTCCGCGGTCAGATGCGTCGGATAAAGCCTCTGCGGCGGTAGACTCAGGGATTTCCCCTTCTACTAATAAATTTGACTCATCATCCGCCCACTGCTCTTGCACTGCAGCGGATGCAGTCGTTACTTCTGAAGCAGGGATAGTGGTTACCGGAGCCCCCACCACAGGTGAAGACTCCGGTAAATCAAAAGGGTCGGAGGGGCCCTCCGCAGATCCCTTGGGTTTGCCGGGTTCATCATCCTCGGGCGCGGCATCCTCGGCATCAAAACCGAAATCATCTTCCAGGTCGTCATCGGCTTCGGGCACGTCGAAAGCAAAGTCACTTTCATCTACCTCTGCAGCTTTGGCCTCAGGCGGAGTTTTAGGCGCGTCAAGGGACTCTTCCATATCATCTTCTTGCGGAGCCTCTTCAAACAGTTCGTCGAAGGAGAGATCTTCTTCTTCGCTGCTTTCACCCATAAAGTCGAAACCGAAATCGTCCCCGGAGGAACCGTCATCTGCCGGTTCCGCAACTTTAGCAGCAGCAGAGATATCCGCAGCACTAAGCGCTGTGGCGGCGGCTAACTCCGAAGCCTCGGCGCCCTCTTCATCCAGAGCAGTTGCCACTACCGCGGCAGCACCAGGAAAAAGAACACTCTTGATTCCGAATCGCTGTTTAAATTCTACCAGATCCTTGCCACACTTTTTACAGCTATCGAGATAATCAAAGCTGTTGTAGCCACACTTGGGGCACTTCATGACATGTCCTTTCCAGATCAATAGGTTCGCTAATTTGAGCCTGAACTACCGGATAAATCTCCATAAAGATATTGTAAAATAGCGATTATCGCAAGGCCGGCGGTTTCCGTCCGCAAAATTCTCTGCCCCAGACTAACAGCTTGATAGCCATGGGACTGCGCCAATGTTGCTTCAGCCTCGGTTATTCCGCCCTCGGAGCCAACGATTACCGAGATCCGCTGGCATTTATTAGCGCCCAAAACATCCGCTAATGGCGTCTCACTCTGCTCCCACAGAAGGAGCTTCAGATCCGCGGCATCTTCTACCAGAGCCCCTTTCAGGGAGTTACTGCACTGCAACCGGGGCAGATGATACTGGCCACACTGGCGCGCAGCTTCCTGGATAATCTTTTGCCAACGTAACCGCTGGCGCGAGTCTTTTTTAAAGCGAACAACACTACGCTCAGTCGTAACCAGGTGAAATTCACTGACTCCCAGTTCCGTCCCCTTTTGCAGGATCAGTTCAGTTTTGTCCCCCTTGGGAACACCCTGAATCAGTCTGATCTGACAGGACGCCGGCAAGCTGTCATGGACGTTACACAAGCAGGCACGACCATGATCCTGCAAAACGGCTTCAGCAACCAGTCCACAGCCATCAAAAAGCCGAAATGTCGCTCCTGGTTCGAGACGCAACACCCGGATCAGATGATGCTGAACTTCTTCAGGTAACAGGACGCTTTCGTTCGGTCGAAAATTGACATCCGTTACCAAAAAGCTTCTCATACCGTTTGTTGTCGTTGATACACCAGACAGACCCAATCTTCGCGGCTGCGTGGCGGCAACGCGCTTAACCCCGCGCCGGAAAAGGCAGTTGCGACCAGGGATTCTTTCTCCTTAAGGATACCTGATAAAATCAGCCATCCTCCTGGCTGCAGGTGTTTAATCAACGCCTCCTTGAGGCGAATATTTTCCTCAGCAAGAATGTTGGCAACCACCAGGTCATAAGTACTATCGATATTTTCCAGAAGATCGGTGGCAATGGTTACCTGTCCGCCAAGATGATTACGCTCGACATTTTCCCGCGCAACCTCACAAGCAACCGGATCAATATCGATTCCCACCACCTGATCACATCCCAATGCCGCAGCACCTATTGCTAATATACCTGATCCGGTACCGACATCAAGCAATTGCAGCGGATGCTGATGACTTTCCATTTGCTCGGCAATGGCTTCCAGACACAGTCTCGTCGTTGCATGGGTTCCGGTACCAAAGGCCATGCCCGGATCAATTTCGATCGCTACCTGGGTTTCTTCGACAAGCGGGGTTTCCCAGCTAGGATGAACAATCAGTCGATTGCCAATCTGAAAACTGGTAAAGTTTTGTTTCCAGCTCTGAGCCCAATCAACCTGCGGCAACGATTTGCTGACCGTCAAACTGATTGCCCCGGGTGTGAACACCGGCAACGCAGCAAAAGCCGAGGTTAACTGCTCAAGCAGTTTCTCAACCGGCACTTCCGTCACAAAACAGGCCTCGAGGGTATAATCTTTATCCTGATCCAAAGGGATGTCGGGCACGTCAAAGGTGTCCAACTGTTGATCATCAACCAGGATGCCACAGCTCTGTTGCTCCATCAGCACGGCGCATGCCGGCTCAACGAATACACCCTTAAGTTTAACATCGATGGATAAATAGTTTTCTTTCATTCTCACTAATTAGCAGAAACTATATATAAAAATCAACAAATAATCTCCCTTTTGCCCGGTTTTACCTAATCAGGACGCAACGACTCAAACCCATCGCCACCATACTGCTAACAAAACCCTTAGATAAAATTAAAAAACGCTATTATTATCCTTGCGCTCAACATCCCGGTCTGCTAAAGTCTCCGAAAACTTCTCATGAGCATTCACTATTCAAGAAAAGAATTTCAAGCTTTAACACATGAAATAAGAGGCTTACAGCCATTACACGCTCTACCCGAACAGCCTTTTACATTAAAATTAACTGCGAGCACCATCCTGGTTGGTTAAGATCTGAAGGAGACAGTCCATGCGCATCCTGGTTGTTGAAGACGAAAAAAAAGTCGCCGGCTTTATCAAGCGTGGCCTCGAGGAGGAAGGATTTTCTGTCGATCTCGCCGAAGATGGCGAAGCAGGAGTAGCCCTGGCCACCACTGGAAGTTACGACCTGATCCTGATGGATGTCATGCTCCCTAAAATGGATGGGCTCAGTGCGATCAAAACCCTCCGCGAGAAAAACATCAGCACCCCGATCCTTTGCCTGACCGCCAAAGATACGGTTGAAGACATCGTCGCCGGCCTTGACAGCGGCAGCGATGACTATCTGACCAAACCTTTTGCCTTTGCCGAACTGGTGTCGCGCACCAAATCCCTGATTCGGCGCAACGCACGGGATCGCGGCGCCGAACTGGTGTTTGCTGATCTACACATCGACCCGGTATCGCACAAGGTCTGGAGAAATGACAAGGAGATCGACCTGACCACTAAAGAATACGCACTGCTCGAATACTTCATGCGTAATCCTAATCAGGCATTGACGCGAACGATGATTGCTGAGCAAGTGTGGGATTACACCTTTGACACTTTCACCAATATTATCGATGTCTACGTCAATTATCTGCGCAAAAAAATCGATCGCGGCTTTGACAAAAAGCTGATCCACACGGTGCGCGGGGTTGGCTATATGCTCAGGGAGTCGGAATAGATTGACCTTCCTTACAACCTTCAGCAGACAGTTTCTATCTCCTCCCCTCATGGCCCTGGCGGTCATCCTGGGAGTTGGCGGTTTTTTGTGGCAATCCTCCCTTCATCAAGGAATGCTTGACCGCATTGATACAGAACTGCAACTGACTGCCAACACTCTTGACTATCTCCAGCAAACCTCGCCATCAGAAGTGATAACGACGGCGACTTCATGTGAATTGGCTGCGGCGCCCCTGCAACAGCTTCTTGACGAATGGTCCTTTGCCCACTATTCACCCCGTGGGGACCTGATCTGCTTGGCGACCTCAGGGATCCACTCACAGCTTGCCATGCCGGACAAGCTGCCAACGGATGACATAACCTTCTTTTTTACCGCCAACCAAGGGAAAACCCGTCGCGCCCTGCTATGGGCAACAAAAAACACTGACATAATAGTCGGTTATCAGATCCTGAGTACCGATATTAGCTCCTTTTCGGCGCACCTGTTGCGCTGGCGCCTGGTATTACTGCTTGGATCGCTTCTTATCATGGCGGCGGCCGCTCGCTATTTTCTTAATCCGCAATGCAATCACAAAACCGAAGAGTTAAAACGTTTGCTCATATATATTGACAATATCAGCCCTGATCAGCCCCCCAAACCGTTCGCCACAGACCAGTCCAATTCAGCCGAATTGTGCCAACTCGCCGAAAGCTGTTATCGCTTAAACGAGCGGATGTTTTCTGCTCTACACCGGGCTCGTCAATTTGCTGCTCACGTTGCCCATGAACTGCGTACCCCCTTGACAATTTTGCGCGGTGAAACCGAAATTGCCCTGCGCTGCCGAAATGAGGCTACCAATATGCGCCAGGTGCTTGAGTCTAATCTGGAAGAGATCACGCGCATGAGTTTTCTGGTTGACGATCTGCTGACCTTATCCAAAAGCGATTTGGGAGAAGTTCCGCTCCAACCAACGGCCATTGACCTGCATCAGTTGCTTAATGACCTGCAACGCCAAGGGCAAGTTCTTGCCAGGGAAAAAGAGATTCTGCTCGAGCTGGATTGTCCAGACCAGGGCACCACTATCAACGCTGACGAACTGCGCCTGAGACAAGCCCTTCTGAATTTACTGACCAATGCGATTCGTTATACCCCAACACACGGGGTGGTTAGCATTGCGGCCCAGGTCACGGAATCTGCGGTGACGATGACGATCAGCGACACCGGAATTGGTATTGAGGATCGTCACCTGCAACATATCTTTGAAAAGTTTTACCGGGTTGATAAAAAAATCCACCAATACGATGGCGGTACAGGCCTGGGGTTAGCCATCGTCAAGTGGGTCGTTGACGCCCACCATGGAAACATCAGCGTTTCCTCCACCCCCGGACAAGGAAGTCGCTTTGCCATGACCTTGCCGAAAAACCAGAATAACCGCCTCAAGGGATAACCTCGGACCTCGGGTCAATTTTTTTAGCCGACAATCGCTTTTCACTGCTGTGATGTTTTTTACCCTTTTTTTACTTTACAACCATTAGCTCTTCGTGTAGAGTTTCAGCTAATGGATCTCTTTCGGGAGACTCCGGCCCCGAAGACCTACCCCCCCTCCAGGTCTTCGGGGTTTTTTTGTCTATTTCTCCTAATATTCAACAGGAGGTGAAGCTGATGTCCTTTCAGCCACGACCAGTCTATCTGGCAGACTCTTTCATGCTCCCGGTTGGCAAATACAACGGTCATCATCGCCCGGTACTGAGCTTCTTTGAGCTTGTCGATCAGCTCAAACCCCTGGTGAACAGCCGGAGTCTCACTCAGCAAAAAATTGGTTGTGTTATTGTCGGCAGCCAGAATCCTTTCGCTTTTTCCGGCATCGACAATGTAGCAGCAAAAATCAGTGGCCGCCTCGGCATCAGTGGAGCCAAATCGATTCTGGTTGACACGGCTTCGTCCTCCGGCGCCAGCGCCTTTGAGGCTGCCTATCTTGAGGTCGCTTCCGGGCAGCATGACCAGGTCCTTGCTATTGGCATCCAGAAAATGACCGATGCTACAACCGCTGCAGCAACACGCATTGTCGCCGGGGTTATTGATCGCGAAGAAGCAGAATATGGCCTGACCATGCCGGCTTGCGGAGCTCTGGTCGCACGTAGCCTGATGGAAGAATTCAATCTGTCTGATGACGAATGGATGTCCTTCTCAGCGCGCCTTACCGAACGCGCCCAACGCTTTGCCGCACAGAACCCTGATGCCCATCTGAATTATGAGATCCCGGTCGAAACTTATTTTGCCGACATCAACAATGGCAAAAACTATCTTTACTACGACCCGTTGCATTACTACGATTTCTGTCCCATGTCGGATGGCGTCGCCGCCTGCCTGCTAACAGCGTCCCCGAGCGCTGTCCGGGTCAGTGGCGTCGGATCCGGAACCGACATCCCCACCATTGCCGACCGGCTGACTTTTACCAGCTTTCCAGCCACCCGCATCGCCCTTGCCCAGGCACTGGAAAAGGCCAAGCTCAGCGGGCTTGAGCGCTTGGCCACCAATATCCATATCAACATGCACGACCCGTTTAACGGCTTTGGCCCGATCAACCTGGTCGACCTCGGGGTTATTCCCCGCCGACAGCTCCTCGAAGGACTTCTCGATGATAGCCTTACCGGCCCCGGCGGGCGTTTTCCAACCAACCTGACTGGTGGCCTTAAAGGACGTGGGCACCCCCTCGGGGCTACCGGCATGATCCAAATCGTAGAAAATCACCGTTTTCTGACCAGCGGCCAATACCAGGCTGCCCTGTCGCATTCCATTGGCGGCCCGATCAACAACAACGTCGTCGTGTTACTGGAAACCGAACAAAGTTTTCTTCAACGCAAACCGACAAGCTATCAACCCGGTGAAGAGATTTCCCTCGGTCAACTTAAACCCGCGGGCATGAGCCTGGAGACGGTCCTTGGTGAAAAGCAGCGGTGCGTGGCTCGGCTACTGGAAAAAACGTCGCGCCACAATTTTCGCAGTGGCGACACTGAGCGCACCTTGCTGTTAATTTCCGTCCGCCACGAAAAACATGACTACCGTTTCCTGATCGGCGTTGACCCGCAGGCCGGTGCCGCATTGGCAGCTCTTGCTCCAGGTGACAAGATTCTTCTGCAAAAAACTGATGATCAGCTCCATGTCAATGATGTGCCTATCCGTCGGCTCTACCGAAAAACCATCGAGGGGATGGTCGATTTTGCCGATTCGGCATTTCGCCATCTTGGCCTGAAAAAATGACGTCTCTGCGTATCTGCACAGTCTCAACCTTCAACGTACATGATAGCATCCGCAGATGCGCATAACGGTCAAACAACAAATACTGCTCGCTCCCGCACTGATCCTGCTGCTGCTCCTGCTGCTCCTGGGATTTATGCACTATACCTATTGGGACCTCAACAGCAAAAGACGCAGCATCAAAGCGGCTGAAACCACCTTTGTTGCACTGGCTGAGGCTGATATGGCAGCGCGCAGACTGCACGTTTTATTGCGTGTCATTCAGCACAGCGGGATGGCAGCACCGGAAGATCTGGCGTTAATTGTTGACCTTTATGAACGCCTGCTCTCTGCCATTGACCGGATTGAGCCGATTGGAACCGTAAAAAGCTCTGAACAAATTGCCTATCTGGCCGACCTGGCGCGCAGCATTAACCCTGCTGCCGGTCTCGAACCTGAAAACATGGCACCCCTGTTTGCCCAGTTGCGCGCCGAACTTTCAGGTCTCTCCAACCTGACTCAGAGCCATCGAAACCACATGCGTCAAGCCCATGAACAGGATATCACCCAACTGGTTGAACGGACGGTTCTGGTGACTATTGGCGTGTTGATCATTGCCGTACTGCTGGGATTGTCAATCTCCATCTATTTCAGTCGGCGCATTTTAAGCCGTATTCAAACCATCTCCGCCAATGCCGCCCGTATTGCCGACGGCAGCCTTGATTTACCGCCGGCTCCCGAGCGCATTCAAGATGAAATGGATGTTCTGGCGCGTTCCATCAATCGCATGGCGACCCGCTTGATTCAAGTTGTAGGTACTGAAAAACTGCTCGAAGGTGCTGAAGAAGAGCGTCGCCGCATTGCCATGGATCTCCATGACCAATCATTGTCAGATCTGTCCGGCATTCTGCGCGGCTTGCAATCCCTGACCGAACTACAGGGTCAGGATACTGTTGACGACCGCATCGGCAATCTCGAACGCGATCTTCATAAGACAATCGCCAACCTACGCGACATCATGAACAACCTGCACCCGCAAACCCTCGATATTCTTGGCCTCGGCGCAGCTATCGAGGCCCATATTGATCAGCTTGGGCAACCGACCGGCAGCCCGGCCTGTCATCTCCATATCGATCCGCGGGTGGCTGACTTGAATCTCGATCGGATCAAACAACTGACCATTTATCGCGTTGCCATTGAAGCCATCCAGAACGTTCACAAACATGCGGTAGCCAGCCGCTACGAGGTTAACCTGGAACTGCGCGAAGCAACCCTGGTATTTTCTGTAGAAGACAACGGCTGTGGTTTTAACAGCGACCGGAACAACGAACAAGGGCGCGGACTTAATAACATTCGTGAGCGCGCCAGAGCCATTGGTGCCCAGGTCCAGTGGAAACCATCACGCTTTTCGAGCGGTACCCGTTTTGAACTCACCCTGCACACCGGCATCTCAAGTTGACGGAGACAAACATGTCCACCCCTCTGGAAATTCTTATCGCTGAAGACAACCCTAAAGACTTAGAGTTTCTCGAACAACTCTTTTCCCAATGGCCGGAGCAGGTCACCGTTACCCGTGCCCCAACCGGATTGATCGCACTGGAAATTGGCAGCGAACGTGATCGGCCTTTAATTATCAGTGATATTCAGATGCCGGAACTGAACGGCGTTGAATTTGCCCGCCAGTTATGGAGCAAACAGCCCCAGGCGCGGATCGTTTTCTGGAGTCAATTTAAAGACGAAATGTATGTACGTTCTCTGGTTAAAATTGTTCCACCTGAAACGGTCTATGGCTATATCCTCAAATCAGCAAGTAAAGAACAAATCAGCTCAGCCATCCGCACCGTCCTGATCGATGAACAATGCTGGATTGCCCCTGAAGTCCGCAAAGTACAAGGACGTGCCGGTCACAGCTTGACGGCCTTATCTGATATCGAATACGAGGCGCTACTCGATATATCCCTGGGATTGACCGACAATCTGATGGCACAGCGCCGTTATCTCTCGCGCCGTGGCATCCAGAGCCGACTGAACTCCCTGTATAACAAACTGGGACTCGATCAAGAACAGTTTCACAGTGAAAAACATGGCGATTCCTTTAACCTGCGCAATCGTGCCGTTGCTGTTTCCCTGGCGCGTGGATTGGTTAATGCCTTTGAAATGGAACACGAAGAAAAGGATTTTCAGGAGTGGTTTACCCGCTATAAACGAAGTCAGAAAGCGCGGGAGTAACCTTCCACATGACCCCTCCTCTTGTGGCTCTATCATCTCTTGTTTTTAATTAATAGGTATGCTAAAAGGTCTTACCATATAAATCGGAGACAGAGATGGCCACAGTATTCAAACCGATTCGTCCAAAAAAATTATCAGAAGAAATTGTTGACCAGATCAAAGAACTGATTTCACGCGGTGATCTCGGCCCCGGTCAGCGCATCCCATCTGAACGTGAACTGGCTAGTTTTTTAGGTGTCAGTCGTCCGTCAGTGCGTGAAGCGATTATGGTTCTTGAAGCGATGGGCTTTCTCGAGTCCCGTCAGGGCGGAGGCACCTATGTCCGTTCCCTCGCCGACATGACCATGGCTGACCCATTGGCCAGCATGGTCGAGCGCCGCGACCCACGTATGCTCCATGCCCTGACCGAGGTTCGCATGGGCCTGGAAACCTGGTCCGCGTACCTGGCAGCAAAACGCGCAGAAAAACCGGAAATTGATCGCTTGCGCGAAATCTACACGGTGATGGAGGAGCAGGCAGAAAGTGGCGGGTGGGATCCGGAAATCGACTTCCAGTTTCACCTGACGATTACCGCAGCAACCCATAACACCATTCAGGTTCACGTCCTGAACACCATTCAGACCCTGTTTCAAACCACGATTATGGTCGCCCTTGGGGAATTTTACAGCAAGGAAGGGTATGTTGAACGACTGCTTAATCACCACCGTGAAATTCTTGAAGCGATTGAAGCGCGCGATCCGGAGCGTGCCCGAGCTAGAATGCTGGAGCACCTCAACCTGGTAGAAGAAAAACTTGCGCTGTTTTTAAATAAGGAACGTCCCGATACCATCTGAAGTAAGTCTCGTTATGGCTGTAACACCCCTCAGAGATTTTTTTTGGGTGGACAGGGCAAATCACTGCGCACTGAGTGCTAAAGCATTTAAGAAGCCCGGAGTGAATAGAATTCGGAACGATTCCGGCCCCCCTTTTTGGCTCGATATAATGCCATATCAGCCTCCCAGACCAGATCCTGTGCCGAACCGATCTGACTGGTTACTGTAGCAACACCAATACTCACCGTGAGCGCCTGGGGATAATCTTCGCCCCTTTCGATCTCAGCACGAATTAACTCAGCCTTGACCATTGCCGCGTGGCCGCCGGTGTGAGGAAGTATAATAAAAAGCTCCTCCCCACCATAGCGACACAAAGTATCTGTTGCGCGCACCTGACTTTTGATCATGCGAGTGACATTCTGCAATACTTGATCCCCAACCTGATGGCCCCAATTATCATTCACTGACTTGAAATGATCAATATCGATCATCAGCACCGACAACTCGTGACTATAACGCTTGGCACTGGAAAACTGTTCCAGCAGCCGTAGATCCAGATAACTGCGATTGTAAATTCCGAGCAAGGAATCCATAATGCTATCTTGTTCGAGCTGATAAGTTCGTTGCAACTCCTGGGTTGTTTTTAAAGCCAGTATGGTTACCAGGAGAACAAACACCGCCCCCAGGAAAAAAACAGTCGGGACAATCAGATCGATCAGGTCTCTATAGTTCCACCAGAAAAACCATGCATAGGCCAGGTAACCGCACAAAAACAGGCAGATTAAAGCGGTGAGCATACGCCAGTAATTGACAATGCCTGTGGCCCCCGGATGATTGATAATCCTTGTAACAGGAACCAGAGACACCAACAGGAACAGGCTACCAGAACTCAACATCAAGGCAATGAGAAGATTCACTTAAACGCTCCAGCTGCTCCCCCATTAGCAGACCAGTTTATTAGATTTTGCAAATATTGTCAACCAATTTATTAACTGCCGCCGCCGATTCCTATCCTCCTCGTTGTGACAAACATGATTTAATAGTGAAAAACAACCTTCATTCCGATTTTTCGACAAGGCTTAACCAATGGATAAAATCTACCAGGCAACCATTGCCCGCTGGGGAATTGACGCTCAATACGATCAGGCGATAGAAGAGTGTGCTGAACTGATTGCCGCTCTCAAACATTTCAAGCGGGGCAAGATCTGCCGGCAAGAGGTGATTGATGAACTGGCCGATGTGACCCTGATGCTAGGACAACTACGCTGGATGTTCGGCGAAGACCTGGTCGAATCAGCAACCAGTAAAAAACTGAAAAAGCTCAAACAACTTTTAGATGAAGACGAGAAAGGATAATTTTTATGGCGATCCAACAGGGACAGACTGCGCCCGATTTCTGTCTGCACGGGAGCGATGGCAAGCAACACCAACTCGCTGACTATGCCGGCAAAAAACTCATCATTTACTTCTATCCCAAAGACAACACCCCCGGCTGCACCAAAGAGTCTTGTGCTTTTGCTGAGATGCATGAACAGCTAGCGCAGATGAATGTCAAACTGCTCGGGGTCAGTAAAGACAACCTGGCATCCCACGACACGTTCATCAGCCAGTTCGCTCTGCCATTTACCCTGCTCAGCGACCCTGAGACAACCATGATGCAAAGCTATCAGGCCTGGGGAGAAAAAACCCTGTACGGCAAAACCAGCATGGGCTGTATCCGCTCAACAGTCCTTATCGATGAGCAGGGAGCCGTTATCAAACATTGGCCCAAGGTTGCACAAGCCGCCGAACACCCGCAGCAGGTTCTCGATTTCCTTCTTACCCTTTAATACCACCAACGCCAGGTGCCCGAGTTGGGGCCACGTGCTCCGGCACCTGGCGCTACCGTTTATTCCACGGCGACGATGGCGTAAATCGCTGCGTAAATTGCATGAGGATCAACGCTGTGGGCCACAGCAATCGCTCTCATAGTCTGCTGCGGCTGCGCAATGATATCCTGTTGTGCCAATCCGGCGATAATCTGTGTGACATCAAGCTGGTACATGGAACAAAGTTGCTCCAGGGTGCGATTGCCGGTACCTGCCGGCGCTGTTTCCGGCATCGCTGCGGAAGATTCCCCCACTCCCGGTTTAATCAGCAGATAAAGTGCCTGCGGGGCGATGTTATTATTGGCAGCGATACTCTGGATGGTTTGACTGGGTGCAATTACCTGAATACCGGCCTGTTCCAGCTTCAATAGACTGCCCTCAAGGGGAGCATTGATATTCCTGACAAAGTCAGAAAAAGCCGAGAGCTCGGCATGGCCATAAGGGGGCTCACCATACTGAATATTGGCAGTTTCAGAGATTTTTTCTCCAAGATGAATAATGCTGCTCAATGGAGGAACGCCCGCAAGTGTGCCGACAATAACCAGCAGAGTAACAACGACTGAGACAATAAAATCAGCAGTGACAACTCGCAGTTCTTTCTTCTTGTTTTTCAGATAACTTACAATTGACCCCCAGTTGTAATAAACATGAAAAACCATCGCTATCAGCATAAGGACACCGAGGTTGATATGCACGGCTCCCCAGCTTTCCTTACTTAACCCCCACAGTCTCCAATCGGCCCAATAAGCCACCCGACCGGCGGGAACGATATAGAGGACAACACTGCTGAGCAGCAACAGAACAAAAGCAACCAGAGAAGTCAGAGAAGTAATTTTACGCATATTCATTGCAGGAATATCCCAAGGGTTAGAATGACTAGTGCCCTGTAACTCATAGAATGTCGCAAAATTGCGCAGGATTTTGGCGGGGCAACAAGGCATGACCGACGCTGCCCAGCCATAGCTAATCAGCGTTGGTCATAACGCAGTTGACGCGTCAAAAGACAAGCAAGATGTGATAGCTTATGGGTTACAGGGTACTAGCGGAAGATAGCAGATTTTATCAGCTCGAGTATGTCAAGATATGTTAAGCACGGGTAAAGTATTTCACATCGGCTTGAGAACCCCGCCACAGGGGGGATGAAGATAGCGATTGTTGCGGTTCAGACGTCGTACCCGATAGATTTCTGCGCCACACTCCAGGCAAACAGCCACCAGCTTCCGGCGCTGCTGATGTAAAGAGTCAACCGCTGCGCTACGACCGGTCGTGGCAGTGCCTATCCCCAGAGCAAGGGCCCACTGACGCCAACCGGTGCCATGTCCGATACGTTGCCGGGATTCTTTCTGCTGTGACAGATGATCACAGGCGTGGGCAATCTCGTGCAGGAACGTCTGGCGCAGGCTCTCCGGTTCCTGAGCAAATTGCAACCGGATACACACCGGCTCCCGGCCACGAAAAGCATAACACCCAAGTCTTCTGCTGGCCCTGCTCGGTACCACCGGAATGATCGCGAGCCGTTCCAGCAGTTGCGATCTCGAAACCGCGGCGCAATGCGATTCTACTGCGGCAACAATCTGTTGCCACAAGCTCAACTCAACAGCCAGCATCCTGACACTCATCCCCGTTTTGAAATGTTTATTCATCACCGTGCCTGCCTCCCTCCATCAGGGGACGTTATCTTGAACTGACCGACAAAAAGACCGCCACTTAAAAATCTGTTTCTGGCATGATAAGGCATGGATTTAAAATCGGCCCACAACATTGATCGCCCCGATTGGGTTGCTATCCCCCCCCAGCTTGAGGATGGGCTTGCCAGCCGTTCGTTAAGCAAACGCCAGGTCAAGAGCTGGTCATTGGTACTCCAGGCTCGACGCATCCCCTGGCGCAGCGAAAAAAATGGTGACTATCTCCAGTTGCTGGTTCCGGTCGATTCTTTTCAGGAAGCGCTGAAAGAATTGAACAGCTACGAGGAGGAAAACCGCAACTGGCCACCACCGCCACCCCCTCAAACTCCTTTAAAAGACAATCACGCAACAACCATCTGGGTTATTATTACCCTGCTCCTGTTCCATCCCTTAAGCTATCAGCACTTGTCACTGTTCGGGTTAGAGAACATCGACTGGCTTGCACTCGGCAGCGCCGATGTCAGCCACATCCGTAGCGGCCAGTGGTGGCGCACGATCACCGCCCTGACCCTGCATTCCGGCTCTCTGCATCTGCTTGGCAATCTGGCTTTTGGTGGTTTTCTGATGCTGCGACTGTGCCGCACCCTGGGATCCGGGGTGGCTTTTTTCCTTGTCCTGATCGCCGGCACCCTGGGCAACAGCCTCAACGCTCTGGTGCAGTCCCCCACTCATCGTTCTATCGGTGCATCTACTGCAGTATTTGGTGCGCTTGGCTTGCTGGCTCTTTACAACCTGCTGCGTTATCGTTCCAGTTTGTGGCGGCGCTGGCCATTACCCCTTGCCGCAGCGGTGGGATTGCTTGCCATGCTCGGGGTAGGGGACGAAAGCACTGACATTGGCGCTCACTTGTTTGGTTTTATCAGTGGCGCAATGCTGGCAATATTTTTTTCCCTCTTGCCTGGAAATAACAAAACTTCAGCCCGCAATAACCTGCTGTGTGGAAGCCTGACATTACTCCTCATCAGCGCTGCCTGGGGCCTAGCTATCAGCTGCTGAAACTGCCTGACCCCCAACTAAAAAGGCCCGATATAAAAATATCGGGCCGGATAAAGCTTTGGGTCAACACGCGGGGAAACTAATCCACCTCGACCACTTCCAGATCAAAATTGAGGGCCTTACCAGCCATCGGGTGATTGGCATCCAAAGTGATTTTATCATTGCTGACCGCCTTAACGGTTAGCAACAAAGGGGTTCCGTCCTGCATCTGGGTCTGAAACTGTTGCCCCACTTCGGGAGACAAACCATCTTCAAACTGATTAGGATCGGCATCGAAAATCATCTCCTGATTGTAGGGCCCATAGGCTTCTTCTTCCGTCAGGCGCACCTGCTTGGTGTCTCCGGCTTTCATACCGACTACGGCGTTGTCAAACCCAGGGATCACCTGACCGGCACCGACCTCAAACTCAAAAGGCTGTTCTGCCTGGCGTGAACTGTCAAAAACTTCGCCATCATCAAAGGTGCCGGTGTAATGAACTTTAATTTTACTCCCTGTTGCTACTGCTGTCATGTCATCTCCTGTTTTTTTAAGTCACAAATAGTCAAGGCACCACATTTGCCTTGCTTTGTTACTCAGGGTGTCATTTCCTTACATGGAAATCAACCCCTTGACACAAAAAACTGATCAATAACAGCAGAATCTAGGAGTTAAAACCTTCATGGTGGATCTTTTCAGTGCGTAATGAGTTTGCGCAATGACCAGCCTTTTGTTCGCCAGGATAGCCAACGGCAATGGCTATCGGCACCTCCATCCCGGCCGGCAACTCAAGTAGATCCCTGACGTATTCAGAAGCGCTGATGTCATCATTGTGGCGGCGCAAACGCAATTGGGCCCAACAGCTTTTCAATCCCAGGCTCTCTGCAGCCAATTGCACAAAAGTAGCAGCAACAGCAGCATCTTCGATCCAGACATCAGAAACGCAAGGATCAGCAGCTATTGCTATTGCCAGCGGCGCGGTCGCAAAAAACGCCGTTCCATGGGGCTTGGCATTGATCAATTTATCGAGCAACTGGCGTTTTTGAATCATTACAAAATGACAAGGCTGAAAATTTCTTGAGGTCGGGGCTCGCAACAAGGCCTCGGCTAGCAACTCCAGCTTTTCATCTTCAACCTCCTGCGGTTTATAAACGCGCACACTGCGCCGTTGGCGCACTAAATCCAACATAACCTCTCCTTTGCAAACCGATCCTACACTTTAACGCTACAAGCCGCTTCAGGAACTTCCGGTTGTCACCCGGCCGATCAAGCGATAAACCTCATCAAGCATGACAATATGATCTGTTCCGGCTTGAGCTAGCACACCCAGCAGATAATTGTCGATCGGGAAAACATAGAAATTGCCATCCCCCTGGCAGCCAAAACTAACAGAACGACAATTATTTGCACCGATATTGCCTTGTATATCATGAGCCAGGCTGTCACTGATCTGCATCAGGATCGTGTAGTTTTCCGGGTCTTCAATAGCACGGCCTACCAGGGTTCCGTCGCGCTTGATCAATAAACATCCGGAAACACCGGAGACCTTGCTGATCCGTACGACAAAGTCCTTTGCAGTTGCCATAATCGCTATCCTTCCCGATCGCTGTGATCACCAATTTCTTCTTGCAGCAAATCCAGAGACGTGATCAGGGTATTGAGGTTATAAGCGGGGTCACAGATGACGAAACAGAAGGTATCGGCACCAACAGCACGGGCAACGATAACGGACTCATCAAAATGCAGAGACAAGCAGGAAAAATCATTTAAGGTCGCAGCCCCGGCAGTATAGATTTTTGCCAGGGCGTTACCAATCGACTCGAGCCGCTCTTTTTTGAACACAGCCGGAAGATTCGCTGCCGTAACGCCGACATTGGCCTGGACAAAGCAGGCCCCGAGCACTCCGGGAATCATTTTTAGTTCGTCTATAATATAGGTCATGCCGTTTTACTTCCTCCCGCACTACCATCGTTGTGGTACCATTCAACCCGACGTTCACAGGGCAACAATGCGCTCAATTTCCTTCAGCACCTGGGCTGCCTGCGCTCCTGGCTTGAGTTTGAGCACCAGCTGTTGCTGTGGTTGATTAAATAACAAATAGCGATTACGCTTCGTCGTACCCAGAGCCATTGAGCGGTATTGACTCCAATCGAGATCCTGAGCAATCGCGGTCAGGGCCTCCGTAAAGGCATTGATGTCAAATGTCGCAATCGTGCAGACACCGGTATTGGTTGCCGCCAGGCCTTGTTGCGTATCGAAAATGGCAAATTCCTGCACGCTGGTGATTCCGCTCAGGGTCCGCACCAGTGCAGAATCAACGGGCGCGGACGCAACGGGTTCAGTGGGGAGGATCGGGGCGCCTTCTGAGGCCTTTTTCTTGTCTTCTTCTGCGGTTTCATCCTTGATCCGAAATGCTTCGATCAACAAATGACCAAGGGGCAATTTGATCACATCATCCTGCCGCCGGCAGATACCATCCATCTCAATTTCAGCATCGTCCCAGCTGACAATCTCAAGGGCCGCTTCCAGGCCCTTC
>Ga0102938_10000605_pt1 | contig 26665 bp, 29 predicted proteins | sample SalPonR2_B_D2_MG_FD_84516 | JGI IMG/M metagenome (GOLD analysis project Ga0102938, IMG submission 84516) | Salt pond soil microbial communities from South San Francisco under conditions of wetland restoration - Salt Pond MetaG R2_B_D2_MG | ecosystem: Environmental > Aquatic > Marine >... | reverse complement strand
GCCGGCACCAGCGTCGACCGGCCAGCCCGATGGGTCCCTCGGTCGCGATGTGCACGGCGTCGGGCTGGAACTCGTCGAGAATGCGGCTGACCCGGGCCCACGGCCACGCCGCCAGCCGGATCTCGGGATAAGTCGGGCAGGGAAACGTGCGGAAGGGCAGCGGCGTGACCGCGCGTACCCGGTGGCCGGCGGCCTCCAGGCACCGCGTCGTCTCGCCAAGGGTGCGTACCACGCCGTTCGTCTGGGGCAGCCAGGCGTCCGAAACCAGCGCGATCCTCATGCCGCACTCTCCAGCGGCACCACCGCCTCTTCCCGGGCGCGGATCTCCGCCCAGTGCAACAGTTCGAGGCTGCCGTCGCGGTGTTCGGCCAGCGCCGAACAGCTCTCCACCCAGTCGCCGTCGTTGCAATAAAGCACCTCATCGACCATGCGCACTTCCGGGCGATGGATATGTCCGCAGACCAGGCCGTCCACCCCTTCCTGCCGGGCGGCGCGCACCACGGCATTCTCGAAATCGCCGATGTATTGCACTGCGTTCTTCACGCGATGCTTCAGGAAAGCTGCGAGCGACCAGTAACCGTAGCCGAAATAGCGCCGCACGGCGTTGAGGTGGCGATTCAGGGCGATCAACAGGTCGTATGCGTGGCCGCCAAGCCGAGCCAGCCAGGGGCTGCAACGCACCACGCCGTCGAACTCGTCTCCGTGCAGTACCAGCAGCCGCCTGCCGTCGGCGGTGACGTGGATGCTGCGCTCCAGGATCTCCACGTTGCCGAAAATGGTGCCGAGGTGATCGCGGAACAGCTCGTCGTGATTACCGGGGACATACACGACGCGCGTCCCGTGGCGCGCCATGCCGAGCACAGTCCGCAATACGTCGTTGTGCGCCTGGGGCCAGTACAGGCCTCGCCGCATGCTCCAGAAGTCTATGATGTCGCCGACCAGATAAAGCGTTTCGCAACGCACGGACCGGAGAAAATCAAGCAACATGTCGGCCTGGCAGCCGCGCGTTCCAAGGTGGATGTCGGAAATGAACAGCGTTCGGAAGGACATCGGGCGAATATTCTGCACTCCGGACATGACTGGCCTCCGCAGTTGACCCGCGGGCACAATGCGGCCGGGGGGTTACACGGGCATCACCGCAGCATGACAGTCTCGTTTCCAGGTGCATCCGGTGCCCCTGGCGCGCTGCGGCAGTTGCCGCGGCGCGGAGGCTGTCGATTTGTCCCACCTTGGTCGTAATTATGCCGAAAGTGGTAAACAGAGGCCCTATGAGTCGCATCAATGACGTATAAGTGGCGTCATACATCCTTAAAAAGGCCCAGGTTGTCTCCGAGTGGTGGCACATGATCGCCCTGATTCAGCGTGTGACCCGGGCTTCGGTGCAGGTCGGGAACGACATCGTTGGCGAGATCGGGCCGGGGTTGCTGGCGCTGGTCGCCGTCGAGCGCGGCGACGGCGAATCGCAGGCCGCGCGCCTCGCAGCCCGGATCGTCAACTACCGGGTATTCGCGGACGCGGCGGGACGTATGAACCTGTCGCTCTGCGACACGGGCGGCGGGCTGTTGCTCGTCTCCCAGTTCACCCTCGCCGCGGATACCCGCAAGGGCGCCCGGCCCAGTTTCGCTCCGGCCGCCGAGCCCGAAACCGGTCGCCGGTTGTTCGACCGCCTGGTGGCCGAGACGCGCCGCCTGCATGGTCCGGTGGAGACCGGACGATTCGGTGCCCGCATGCAGGTATCACTGGTCAATGACGGACCCGTGACGTTTTCCCTGAGGGTAAATCCAGATGTCGGCGAGCAGGGTATCCATAGCGTATGATTGCGCCTCTGCCCAACGATGCGGCCAGCGGCCGCCAATTCGGAGGATCTCATGGGTCTCGGTGGTATCAGTCTTTGGCAACTCCTGATCATCCTGCTGATCGTGGTGTTGATATTCGGCACCAAGCGCCTGAAAGGCATTGGCTCCGATCTCGGCGGCGCCGTGAAGGGCTTCCGCAACTCGATGCAGGACGGCGAAACGGACGCGAAGAAGGAACAGCTCCAGGACCAGCGCAAGGAAGATGCTGACTTTCCGGAGAACAAGGTGAAGGACAAGGATCAGAACGGAGCCTGATCCCGGTGTTCGACATCGGCTTCTGGGAAATCTCGCTGATCATGCTGCTGGCCCTTCTCATCGTGGGCCCGGAGCGGCTGCCCGGCATGGTGAGCACGATCGGCAACTGGGCCGGCCGGGCCAAGTTCATGGCGCGCAGCCTGCGCATGCAGGTGGAACGCGAACTCGCCCGGGAGGTCGAGGAAGCGAAGCCCAAGGAGGAGGCCGCGAAGCCGGCCGAGTCGTCCCCGGAAAAACCGAAGACTCCGGTGCAGGAGGCTGCGGAAGCCGCCCTGGTCGCGCAGGAAGAGGCGATGGAAAGCGCGCGCGCGAGGCAGCGCGACGTTCAAGAAACCGCGGAGAAACAGGGCGATGACGGCAGCCAAAGGGACTGAAGGGCAGGGCGAAGGCACCCTGCTGTCCCATCTCATCGAACTGCGCGGCCGGGTCATGAGGATGGTCGTTACCGTCCTCGTGCTGTTCGTCTGTCTCGCACCGTTCGCCGACTTTATCTTCACGACGGTGGCGGATCCGTTGATGGCGCGCCTGCCCGAGGGCACCAGCATGATCGCCACCCAGGTGGCGTCCCCGTTCCTGACGCCGTTCAAGCTGGCGCTCGCCGCAGCCGTGTTCCTCGCCATGCCGATGCTGCTGTACCAGACATGGGCGTTCGTCGCACCCGGCCTCTACAAGCAGGAACGGCGGCTGATCCTGCCGCTGATGGCCTCGAGCATCCTGCTGTTTTACGGCGGGGTGGCCTTCGCTTACTACGTGGTGTTCCCGTTGATGTTCTCGTTCTTCGCCGCCGCGACGCCGTCGGGTGTGGCGATGATGACCGACATCGCGGCTTACCTCGATTTCGTCCTCGCCCTGTTCTTCGCCTTCGGGCTGGCTTTCGAAGTGCCGGTCGCGACAGTCCTGGCCGTCTGGGCCGGCTTCACGACGCCGGAAAAACTGGCCAAGAAGCGGCCCTTCGTGCTCCTCGGCGCTTTCGTCGCCGGTATGCTCCTCACGCCGCCGGACATCATCTCCCAGACACTGCTCGCCGTGCCGGTCTACATCCTGTTCGAGGCCGGCATCGTCATGGCGCGCCTGATGGTCCCGGGGCACAAGGAAGTGGAGGCGCAGCAGAAGGAACAGGAGCAGTCGGGCAACTGACGTCCGGCTGCGACGAGGCCCGGTCAGGGCGTCGCTTTCTTCTCTGCGACGGCATATTTCTCGAGCTGCTCCGGGGTGGCCTCGCGCTGGTGACGCTGCTTGTATTCGGCATACGGCATGCCGTAAACGATCTCGCGCGCCTGCTCGTAATCGAGCTTCACACCGGCTTCGGCCGCCGCACCCGCATACCATTTCGACAGGCAGTTACGGCAGAAATACGCCAGGTTCATCATGTCGAGATTCTGCACCTCGGGGTAGGCACGCAGGTGATCGACCAGCTTGCGGAACACCTGGGCCTCGATCTCCTTGCGCGTGTTCTCATCGATCTCGTCTTTCATCGGCAATCTCCTCTTGAAGGGTTCGATCCGGCCTAGCGCCGGAACACGGCCTCCGCCGGCTGGACGCGGACCGTATCGGCAGCGAAGTCGAGCGGCAGCACCTCGATGACGGCATCCTCCGCGAGCAGGGCCTCCGGCTTGGGCGAGTTGTAGGTCATCGGCGACGGTGTATCCTCGATCAGCCGCCGCCGCAACTCCGCCGCATCCGGCGTGATGAACACGAACTTGATGTCCGCAGTCGTCAGGTGCTCGCGAATGACCCTGTTGACGTCCGCGACGGTCAGCCGGCCCAGTTCAGCGCGCACGTAGTCGGTGAAATCCGGCGTGCCGTACCAGTCGCTGTCGATGGCGTAGCCGAGCAGGGCCGGCTGCGAACTGACGAGCTGGGCGACCCACTTGTCGAGAAACTCACGAGTCGCAGCGAACTGCTCCTCGCTCAGGCCGCTCTCGATCAGCTTCTCCAGCTCGTACATGGCCACGCGGGTGGCGAAATGCGCTTCGTTGTTGCCCGTCAACGGGCGCAGCCACACCTGGAAGATCTGCTGCCGGCGGTACAGGTTTGGATCCGGCTGTGTCAGGTACATGCCGCGCGGGAAATATTCGATGTAGGCGTAGTCGCCGTAGTTCATGCCGCGCTGCTCGCGAATGCGTTCATACAGGTGTGCGTTCTGGCTGCGATGCTGGCCGAGCCATTGTGTCGCCAGCCACAGCGCCACCCAGTCGGGATCGCCTCGCTCGAGCGCTACCGGAAAGCCGAAAGACACCGCGTGGGCGAGCGTGGCTTTCTCGACGATGAGCGCTTCGTGGCCGTCGATGGGCGGCGGCGAAGGCAGCTCCACTATCTGCGCACCGGCCGCCGCCGGCAGCGCCGCCAGGTCACGCCGGAGCCGGCCGGCGAAGTTCGCCGGATAGCCCCCGGCCAGGCCCACCGTCAGGCGGGCCGGTGAATAATACTCGGCATAGAAGGCGCGCACGTCATCGAGCGTCAACGCCTCCACGTCCTCGACCAGGCCGAGCGTCAGAGTGCCGTAAGGGTGCTCCGCGCCGTAGATGAACTGGTAGAGCGCTTCCTTGCCGAGCTCCTCGTCGTTGTTGGCCACGAGGTCGGTCGTGATGGCGTTGACCAGCTGCGTCTTGAGGCGGCTAAAATCCTCCTCGCGCCAGCCGGGCGTCAGCAGTTGTTCCGTCGCCAGGGCATACCACGCATCGAGGTTGTCCCGGTGGACGGTCCCGCCGAGGCGTACCATTTCCTTGCCGACCTGTGCGCCGAAGGCCGCAGCCATGGGATACATCGCGTCGTTGATCTGGTCGATCGGCCGCTGGGCAGAGCCGGCCTCCGTGAGCATCAGCGCCGTCAGTTGCGCGAGGCCCTTTTTGCCTGGCGGGTCGAGGGCCGCGCCCGCGCTAAACACGAGGGAGACGTCGACCAGGGGCGAGGCGTCGCTGCGTCGCTGCACGAGTTCGAAAGCCGCTTCGCCACCCGAGTTCGCGGCGGCCACCATCTCATCCACCAGCGGGCCGCCGGACTCGACGCCCGCCAGCGAGTCGCCCTGGGCGATGACGCCGATGGTGCGCACCGCGTCGGTGAAATACCGGTTGGCGGCGGTGGCCAGGTCGGCGGGCTCCAGGGCGGCATAGCTCGCGTAAAGCTGGTTCACCGTTTCCACGGTGCGGTCGTACTGCACGATGCTCGCCAGTTCACCAGCGATATCAACGGAATTGTCGAGTCCGGCCAGGAAACCGTACCGCATCCGCGCCTTGATCGGGGCCAGCTTGCCGGGCGACAGCGTCTCGGTGCGCGCACGGGCGAAAGTGGCGAGAATCTCGTCGCGCACGTCGGCCGCGGCCGCCGGGTCGCTGATCCTGGCCAGCACCCAGAACAGGCCGGGATCGCGATTCATCGGCATGTAGGAGAACATCTGGTCGACGACCTGCCGGTCCAGCACCAGCTTGCGATAAAGATCGGAGTTGGCGGAAAAATAATGCTGCGCGAGAACCTGCACCGCGGCCATGTCCTTCTCGGACGGGTCGAACGCCGGCCCGCGAAAGGCGACGCCTATCCAGGGCTGCGCCGCCGCTTCGACCGGCACATACACCGAGTTCGGTCCGGCGCCCGGCGGCTCGACAGGAATCTCCGCCTCATAGCTGCCGCGCTCCCAGGAACCGAAGTACTTTTCCACTAGGGCGAAAGTCGGCTCGAACTCGAGATCCCCCACCAGGACGATCGCCGCGTTCTCCGGCCGGTACCAGCGGTCGAAAAAGATCTTCGAGTACTCGTACTGCTCCGGCATCTCGAGGATGTCCTCGAAGAAGCCCATGGTGGTATGGCGGTACGTGTGTTCCTTGTAGTGCACCGCGCGGACCTGCTCGAACAACTTGCGGATCGGGTTCGCGCTGTTCTTGATGTACTCGCCCTTGACGGCCAGCGCCTCGGTGCGGAACACGTCCTCCCCGTAAGAGAGGTTCATGAAACGATCCGCTTCCAGCGCAAGAATCGTCTCGAGGTCCGCCTTCGTGAAGTCGATGTGATAGTTCGTGTAGTCGTCGGTGGTGTAGGCGTTGATGTCCGCACCCGCGCGCTTCAGGGCTGCGTTGAACTCCTCCGGCGAGACGTTTTCCGTGCCACGGAACATCATGTGCTCGAAGAAGTGCGCAAAGCCGGTCTTGCCCGGCTCGATCTCGTTGCGGGAGCCGGTCTGCACCGGGATCTGCAGGCTGACGATATCCGGAAAATCGGTCTTCACGACGATGACCTTCAGTCCATTCGCCAGCTCGCGCTCCTCGCGGGGCAGGTCGAATACGGGGCTCGTGACCGCCGGCGGCAGGGCACCGGATTCTTCCGGCGTTTGCGGAGCGGAGGCCTCGGGCGCGGCGGGGCGCGTCGCGCATGCACTCATCAACGCGGCCGCCGAGGCTGCCACGATGGCCACCAGGAATTGTCTCATCGGCATGTCTGCTCTCCGTCAGCTAGTTCGAATGATTTCGGGGCAACGCCTCGTGGGTCGCCGTAACGATCACCTGGTCGTCCACCGTGTGGTCCAAATTGATGCGGTCTTCCGCGCCGTGCATCCAGCACACCAGCCGGTCGGCCAGGAAATACAGTAGCAGGCCGGACAGGATCGCTGCGGCGGCCAGGCCGCCGAAGATCGACATCGCGTTGTCCACTTGCGATGTGGCGTCGCCGTGGCCGATCAGCGAACCGATGAAGCCGGCAAGGTAATTGGCCATCGCGATGAAGCCGAACCATGCGCCCATGATAAGCGAGGCGAGGCGCAGCGGCGCCAACTTGGTGACCATCGACAGGCCGATCGGCGACAGGCACAGCTCGCCCATAGTGTGAAAGAAATATGCGCCCACCAGCCACATCATGCTGGTCTTCACCGCAGCGTCGCCGCCCTGTTCGAGGACCGCGCCGACCATGAACAGGAAGCCGATGCCGAGCAAGGCGAGGCCGAGCGCGAACTTCACCGGCGAATTCGGTTCGCGCGGCCCGAGTTTCACCCAGACGGCGGCGATCACCGGGGCGAACACCACGATGAACAGCGGGTTCAGGCTCTGGAACCAGGTGGTCGGGATCTCGAACCCCCCGATCACACGGTGGGTGAAGTCGTGCGTGTAGATGTTCATCAGGCCGCCGGCCTGTTCGAAGCCCGCCCAGAAGATAATCGTGAACAGGCCCAGCACGAGGATCACTTTCATGCGATCGCGCTCGACGGGCGTGAGGCCTGCGCGCCGGCCGCCGATGAACGAATTCTCGCGCCGGTCCCGTTGCGCGGCGGGTTCCCGGCCGATGTCGCCAAGAAGCTTCTGCGCCCATAACGCCTGGACGACCAGTGACAGCAGCATGCCGATGCCGGCGCAGATGAATCCCGCCTGCCAGTTGCCGCCCCAGGCAGCGACCACTGCGCCGACCACAAGCCCGGACAGAAAGGCGCCGATGTTGATGCCCATGTAGAAGACGGTGAACGCCCCGTCACGGCGCTGGTCGCCCGCCGCGTACAGGTCGCCGACCATGGTCGAAATGTTCGGCTTGAACAGGCCGTTGCCGGCGACCAGGACGGCGAGGCCCAGGTAGAACACGGCCAGCTCCATTCCGGGGATCCAGGCATGTGGCGTGCCGAGCATGAACTGCCCCGCGGCCATGAGCGTGCCGCCGTAGATGATCGCCTTGCGCTGGCCGAGGAAGTTGTCGGCCAGCCAGCCGCCGATCAACGGCGTGATGTAGACCAGGCCGGTGAACCAGGCATACAGCCTGAGGGCGTCGGTGTTGCTGAAGCCGAGGCCGTGCCCGCCTTCCGACTGCACCTGGTCGACGAGGTACAACACGAGAATCGCACGCATGGCGTAGTAGCTGAATCGTTCCCAGAGTTCCGTGCTGAACAGCAGGAACAGGCCCTTGGGATGGCCCAGGAAATCGCCTCCGGCCGGAGCGTGGCTCATGGACGTAGACTCCTCGTCATTATTATTCGCGTACCCGGAGCAGCGTCGCCGGAGCCGGACGGTGCGGCATTATAGCGACAGCCGCGGATGCCCTGCTCGACGCGCCGGCCGGGCAGTACAATGCGCGCTGCCACCCCGGGAACACCATGGACACCACGCCGCCCCGTTTCGCCCTGATCGCCGCCTTCGCCGTCGTCTACGTGGTCTGGGGTTCGACCTACCTGGCGATCGGCATCGCCGTGCAGGATCTGCCGCCGGGCCTGTTGGCGGGGGTCCGCTTCATCATGGCCGGCCTGGTGCTCGGCGCCCTTGCGCTGTCGCGCGGCCAGCCGCTGCCGCGCTCCGCAGCGGACTGGCGCACGGCCGCCACGCTCGCGGTCGCCTTCATCGTCCTGGGCAACGGCGTCGTCACGTGGGCGCAGCAGTGGGTGCCCTCCAACCAGGCCGCATTGATCATCGCGAGCTCCGCGCTGTTCACCGCGTGGTTCGGCACCTTCGGCCGGCGCGGCGTACCCCTCGGTGTCGCGACCAGGATCGGCCTGTTCGCCGGCCTGTGCGGCACCGCGCTGCTGGTCTGGCCGATGGATCCGGCCGGCATGGCGCCGGATGCCGGGCTGCTGTGGCCGAAGGCCGCCATCGTCATGTCCACGCTGTCCTGGTCATGGGGCGTCATGCACAGTCGCAACGCGATCGTGACGATGAAGCCGCTGATGTTCGTGGCCTGCCAGATGCTGGTAGGCGGCAGCATCCTTACCGCCATCGGAATCGCCGACGGGCAGCTGGCGGAGTGGTCGTGGACCCTCGCGGGAATCGGCGGCCTGCTTTATCTCACCGTGTTCGGCTCATGCATCGGTTACGCCACCTACATGTGGCTGATCAACCAGGCGTCACCGGCGCGAATCGGCACGATCGCCTACGTGAACCCGGCGATCGCGACGGCGCTCGGCTGGTGGCTGCTGGACGAATCGCTCAGTCCCGTGCAGCTCGGCGGCACGGCGATCATTCTCGCCAGCGTCGCCTGGGTGACGATCAGCGCGCGGGCCATCGGCCGACGCTAGTCGCGGCGCATCACGATGACTTCGTAACGTCCGCTCTCGCCGATGAAGGCGGCCCCCAGCCAGCTGAAGAAGCTCACGAAAAGGGCGCCGAAAATCGCGCTCCAGAAACCGCCGAGCGTGAAGCCCTCGAAGAGCAGCGACACCAGTCCCAGCATCATCGCGTTGACCACCAGCAGGAACAGCCCGAGCGTAACGATCGTCAGCGGCAGCGTCAGCAACACGACCACCGGGCGGACGAAAGCATTGACGATGCCCAGCACGAGCGCGGCGCCGAGCACCGTCAGAGTGCCGGCCAGCTGCATGCCCGGCACGATCAGGGCGGCCAGCCACAGCGACACCGCGGTGATCAGCATGCGGACGAGAAATCCGTTCATGCGGCTCTCCTCAGGTCTTCAGAATCTGTTCCAGGTCGAGTTCGGTCAATCGCTGGATCCGGCGGAACAGGTACCAGAGCGTCGCGATCATTATGAGCATAGACGGTATGACGATGACCGGGTAGGACAGGGCCGTCATACGCCCCAGCTCCTCGTTGAACGCGGTGGTGCCCGGCTGGCTCTTCACGATCAGCTTCGCGAGGACGAAGTTCAACACGGACGAGAGAAAAAAGGAGCCGGCGAGCATCCACGAGGCATGGACCAGGGTCTGATCGAAGGCTGCACGGTTGCCGGCCCGGTCGAGCGCGGCGTCCACGTCCGCCACGTGGATGACCTTGTCGTTGTACAGGAACGTCCTGATGATCGGAAAGCGGGTGCGCAGCGACAGCAGGACGGCGACGCCGATGGTGGCGGGGACCGCGGCCTCCTTGACCGCGATCCATTTCGGGTCGAGCTCCAAGAGGCCGATCCCGCCGGTCAGCAGGATGCTGACGAAGCCCAGGACCGACACGAAGTTCCATTCGCGGCGCCGCAGGAAATCGTAGATCCCGTAACCGAGCGGAAATGCCAGCGCCACCACCAGACCGCCGACGGGACCCAGCGCAGACGCCCCGGAGAATTTCATCAGGATCACCGCCGGGATCACGATGTTGATTCCCAGCGAAGCCCAGACGTTTTCCTGTGGCGGCGACCTGCTCGTGCCGTCTTCCATGGGCGTGCTCAGTGTTCTTCATCCCCGTGGCCGATCGGTCCCTCGGTGAACATGCGTTCCTTCAGTTCCTTGGAGAAATAGGGATCTCGACGCCGGATCCATTCCAGCACCATTGCGGCGTGTTCCTTCTCCTCGTCACGGTTGTGGATGAGGATGTCGCGGAGTTCCGGGTCCTTGCACGCATCCGCGCGCTGGTTGTACCAATCCACGGCCTCGAGCTCTTCCATCAGCGACACGATGGCGCGATGCATATCCCGTGTTTCATCGGACAATTCTCCGACGGCCTCGTGGTAACCCTCGCTTGCCATGTCATCTCCTTGAGTAGTTCATCAACGGACTCTGCATATGATATCGCCAAGCCGTCTTCAGTAGACGATCGGGACGAAGTTGCGTTCCTCGATCGGCGGCCGGTCGTAATCGTCATGTTCGACGCGCGGCGGCAACGACGGCGGATCCGGCATGACATCCTCGTAAGGAACCGACGACAGCAGGTGCGAGATGCAATTCAGTCGTGCGCGGCGCTTGTCGTCCGCCGGGATCATCCACCAGGGAGCCTCGGGAATATCGGCAAACTCCAGCATGTCGTCCTTGGCCCGGGAATATTCGCGATACAGACGACGGGATTCGAGATCCATGGGCGAGAGCTTCCAGCGTTTCTCGGCGCTGTGGATGCGCGCCTGGAAACGCCGCTCCTGCTCCTCGTCGCTGACCGAAAACCAGTACTTGATCAGCAGGATGCCGGAACGCACCAGCATCCGCTCGAACTCCGGCACCGTCCGCGCAAACTCCCGGTATTCCTCGTCGTCGCAAAAGCCCATCACCCTTTCCACGAGGGCCCGGTTGTACCAGCTGCGATCAAACAGCACGATCTCCCCGCCGGTCGGCAGATGCGAGACGTAGCGCTGGAAATACCACTGGCCGCGTTCCCGTTCGGTCGGCGTGGGGAGCGCCGCGATCCGGCATACGCGTGGGTTGAGCTTCTCCGTGATCCGCTTGATCGCGCCGCCCTTGCCCGCCGCATCGCGACCTTCGAAGATCACGACGAGCTTGAGTTTCTTGTGCCGCACCCACTCCTGGAGCTTCACCAGCTCGATCTGCAGGGTGGCGAGTTCGCCCTCGTATGCCTTGCGCTTCAGGCGGCCTTCCCGCGTGTACCAGCCTTTCGGATGACCGGGCGGCGGCGCATAGACACTTCCCGGCGTGTGCACCGGACAGAGCGCTGCGCCCGAATCGACGGCTTTCTTTTTGTTTTCCTGTTTTTTCATTTCTGGTCCCGAATCGCGCCCCCCGGGGCGGGGCAAGCTTCACCACTATAGCGTTCGCCCGAGATCCGGGCCGTTCCCGATACCGGCACGGGCGCCAGACACATGCGACCCCCAGCGTCGTGGCTGCGCTGCAGAACGAACGGCCACGACGAAAGCTGCAGGCATGCGTCGAAATCCTCGGCCGGGAACCAGGGCCGGGCCGGGTCGAAGAACTTGGCTCCACACGGATCTTCGCGCAAGCGGCGGCGGATCGGCTCGAGATCGGGCGACTCGCCCCGCAGGCCAGCCGCGAGAAACTCGGCGCAGGCCGCGTCCTCGGCCGTTCTCTCACTGCCGTTCCAGCCCATGCACACCAGTGAGATGAGGGGCGAAGCGCGATGCCGGAGCCAGGCGATGATCGCGAGCGCATTCACGAAACTGCCGGTGATGACCTCGTCCGCCTGGTCGGCTGCCAGCAGGCCCTGGATGCCGGCGCTGGTGCGCAGCGCGAGTCGTCGGCCGGCCAGGTCGGCCCGGCGCACGGCGGCGGGGGAATTGGAGTAATCGAAACCCGGCAACGGCTTGCCGTCGCGCTCACCAACCAACAGCAGGGCCGGGTCAGCCGTCTTCATCGCCAGCGCCTCCTCCGGCGTGCCGACTGGAAAAATGGCGGCGGCGCCCTGCATGAAGGCGTACGGCGCGAGGCTGAACGCCCGGAACACGTCGATGATCACGGCAACGCCCCTGGCGCGTACCGCGCCGTCGAGCAGGTGCAGCACGCGGATTTCGGGAAGCACGTTCACCGGGTCGGCCGGAACCGGCATGTCCGATCGCAGGCCGATGCCCGGCTCAGAACCAGAAGCCGCGCGCCATCATCGCCCCGAGCAGCGGGAGCAGGATGAGGATCAACAACTGGATCCGGATGGCCATCAGCAGGCGGCGCCCCTCGGCCTCGCCGAGCGATGGGGCGGTGCCCGACTTCATAGCCCGCCGCCAGCCGATGAATTTCATCGCGGGATAGATCCAGACCAGGGCCATCACGACGAACAGCGTGAACTTCGCATGGAAAGCGCCGTTCTGCATGTAAAAGGCAATGCCTTTGCCGCCGTGAGAGAGTCGCCCGAGGCCGGTGAGCAGCACCACCAGCAGCGACACGCCATAGATAATGTCGACGATGACGATCTTGCGCGCCGTTGCCAGGTCGGGACGCGGCGAGAACAGGAGGTGCTCGGCCACCAGTGCGGCGGCAAGAAACATCATGGCCAGATAGTGCAGCCAGGCCAGCGTCAACACCCCGGTCATCGGCAATCTCCTCGGTCAGTGGCATGGAAAGCGCAACAGCCTAAACCACTTCCGGCTGCGGAGCCTCGGTTTCGGTCGGAGCCGCGGCGCGTGCTTGCTTGTCGGCATACATGGCGCCATCCGCAGCAGCGATCAGCGCGCGCGTTTCCTGGCCATCGAAGGGAAAACTGGCCGCGCCGACGCTGACCGACAGGCGGACCATCCGCCCGGAGACCTCGATCGAGCAACGCTCCACCGCGGACCGGATCCGGTGCATGACCCGCCTGGCGTGCTCAGCGTCGGTCTCCGCCAGCAACACGACGAACTCGTCGCCTCCGAGCCGCGCCGCGGCATCCGTCGTGCGGATCAGTCGCGCGATCACGTTGGCAAAAAGAATGATGGCGCGATCGCCGGTTTCGTGGCCGAAGCTGTCGTTGATCTGCTTGAGGCCGTCGAGATCCATGACGATGATCGCGTAGCTGCGGTGGTGGCGGATGGCGCGCTCGTGTTCCTGGCGGTGCAGGCGCGAGAACGCCCGCAGATTGGACAGTCCCGTCAACTCGTCGGTCTCCGACAGCGTCCGGATGCGCTGCTTGGCGGTATCGATCTCGTGGGCCAGCAGGGCCGTCACGTAGGCGACGAGCACGAACGGCGCGAGACTGATGCCGAGCTCGACGATTTCGTGGCCCGCGGGCAGGCTGGCCGGGTCGCGCAGCAGGCTGGCGAGCAAAAAGCCCGTCGCGCTGAGCACGGTGGCGAGCAGGGTGGGCCAGCGGCCAAGGGCCAGTGCCGCGATGATCACTGGCAACAGGTAAAGGGCCAGCAAAAGGCTCGGATGTGTCCGGACCGAAAACAGGAACACTGTGATGAAGACGATCATCACCAGCAGCTCGACGCTTACCTTGGCGTGGGTTTCGCGACGGAAGCGCGGCAGCAGGCGCAAGCCGACCTGGAAAACGAGGTAGATGACGGACGCGACGCCCAGCAATCCGGGACGGAACAGTTCGCTGCCCGGCACGACGACATAGAGCGCGGCCAGGGCGAGCAGTAGCCACGCGCCGTCGGAGGTGTTGCGCGCCAGGCCCCGAAACTCGGCCTGCTCCACTGGCGCAACACGGTCCTTGGATAGCAGCTGCAGAAACGAGGGCACGGCGGCTTATCGTTGGCGCGATTCGAGCGGCAGTGCGGTAGCACCGTAGGCCAGTCGGCGGCCATGCAGGCTTGCCACCGCCGAGAGGAGTTGCACGTCGTCGCCCTCGGCGCCGAGCGGTTCGACGACCACATCCGGCGTGATGCCGTGACTCTGGATCGTGCGCCCCGAAGGCGTGAAATAGCGCGACGTGGTCAACTTGATCGCCCGGCCGTCGGACAACGGCATGATGGTCTGCACGGAGCCCTTGCCGAACGTCGATTGGCCAACGATCGCGGCCCGGCGATGATCCTGCAGCGCCCCGGCCACGATCTCTGCAGCGGACGCGGAGCCACCGTTCACGAGGACGCTCATCGGCGCCCCTGTGAGGCGGTCGCCCGGCCGGGCTTCCATACGGAAGCGTGCATCAGGCGTCCTTCCCTCGGCCGATACGATCAGGCCGCTGTCGAGAAACGCGTCGGCCACTTGGACCGCCGCGTCCAGCACGCCGCCCGGATTGTTGCGCAAGTCGAGCACCAGCCCGGGCAGGGGCCCGCCGATCTGGTCCTCAAGAAATCCCAGCGCCGCGGCCAGGTCGGCAGGCGTCGCATCGGTGAAGTGGCTGATCCTTGCATAGGCTTCGCCGCTGTCCAGAATCTCGGCGCGCACGCTGCGCACGTTGACCGGCCCGCGCCGCAACTCGACCAGCAGTGCATCGGGCTGCCCCTCGCGCACAATACCCAGCGTCACCGGCGTGCCGGCCGGACCCCGCATGCGGTCGATCGTGTCATCCAGGTCGGCGCCGCTCACCGGCATCCCGTCCACCGAGAAGATCACGTCGCCCGCGACGATGCCAGCGGCGGCGGCCGGACCCCCGTCGATGGGCGCCACGACCACGATGCTGCCGGTCGCGGCCGACACCTCGATCCCGACACCGGAGTAACTGCCGCTGGTATTCACCCGCACGTCGCGGTACTGACCCGGATCCAGGAAAGCCGAATGCGGATCGAGGTCCGCGATCATGCCCCGGATCGCTGCCTCGATCAGGTCATGATCCTCGACCTGGTCCACGTAGTCGCGCTTCACTCGCTCGATGACTTCCGCCAGCAGCCTGGCTTCGTCCCAAGGGAGTGAGGACACTGCGCCGGTGTCCCGCTCGGCGAGCACGAGCGGCGCGAGGCCGACGGAAAGGCCCAGCACGACGCCGAGCCAGACCGCCAACAATCCGCGCAGCATCAAGGCCTTCATTGCTCCGTCCCGCCAGTGTCCATCGGCTGAAAATAACAGAAATCAACGTCTGCGGCGGCAACGCTGTCGACGGTCGCGCCGACCCGCACCAGGTGCGCTCGGGGAATAACACGAGACCGAGCCAAGCGCTCGACCGCAAAAATAAAGTATTTTGTATGCAGAAGCTGCTATGCCCCTGTTTTTGAATATCTTGGAGCGCTAGTTACCAGCCGACTGGAGCCACGCGGCGGGGTTTTCCGGCTGCGCGCCGTTGCGAATCTCGAAATACAGCCCGGCCGCGTCGCGGCCGCCACTGTCGCCGACCTGGCCGAGCACCTCGCCGGCCGCCACCCAGTCACCGACAGCGCGATACAGCACCTCGTTGTGGCCATACAGGCTCATGAAGCCGTCGCCATGCTCGAGCACCAGCAGCAGGCCTAGGCCCGGTAGCCAGTCCGCGTAAGCGACGCGGCCGTGCCACACGGCCTGGATATCAGTACCCCGCTGAGCTCTGATCAACACCCCGTTGGACGGCGGCCCTTCCCCCCGGCGTTCGCCGAAGCGACGGGAGACAGATCCCTCAACGGGCCATTCGAGACGCCCGCGCTGCCCGGCGAACGGCGCCACATCGGGCATCGTCAGGTCAGCCACCGCGGAGCGCAACTCTTCGAGCAACGTCTCGAGCGCCGCGGCTTCCTCGCGCAGCCGGGCCGCGGCCTCGTCCTGTCGCGCCACGTCTGCATCGAGCTCGGCCAGCGCCTGAGCGCGGGCGACTCGCGCCGCATCGAGCGCCGCCACGGCCGCTGCCTGGCGCGTTTCGGCCGCCGCGAGGCGCTGGCGAGCCTCGTCGAGTTGCTGACCCACGGCCGCGAGTTCGGCGAGCCGTTCGCGTAATAGCTCGACGCGTGCCGCGCGGTCGCGCGCGAAATAGCCGTACCACGTCGCCATGCGTCCCAGCTCGTCGGGATCCTGCTGGCTGAGCAGCAGGCGTAAGCGCGGTTCCCCGCCGGTCATCCAGGCCGCGCGCAACTCCGCTGCAAGCGCTTCGGTGTCGGCCTCCAGCCCGGCAGCCAGTTCACCGCGCTGCACGGCCAGTTCGTCGCGCCGCGTCTCGAGGGCGTCGCGCTCCCGACGAGTTTCCCGCAAGGCTTGTGACTGGGACGCCACGGCATTTTCCGCGTCACGCAGCGCTGCGGAGGCCTGATCGCGGCGCGCCATGGATTGCCGCTGTGCGTCCTCGATGCCTGCGATGCGCGCTTTCAGCGCTTCCAGCTGGCGACTGATCTCGGCCTCGCGATCCGTCGCAGTCGCAGGACCCGTGGCGCCATGGAACGCCAGCAAAAGAACGAGCAGGAAGCGGAGGGGAGTTTTCACGGTGGCCCGAGTGTAGGGGATGGGCGGAATGGGGCAAGACCGGCCGGCGTAAGCAGGTATAATTGTGGGCTTCCCTTCCGGACCAGGGCTCTCATGGATTCCATACTTCAATACGCCGCAAGCCACCCGTTCCTGTTCGGCGGCATGCTGCTCATGTTCGTGGTCGTGTTCGCCTACGAAATGCGTCTCGCCGGTCGCAAGGGCGCCGATGTCACGCCGCCCGAAGCGGTCGCTCTGATCAACGCAGGCGCCCAGCCCGTGGACGTCCGCTCGCCGGCCCAGTTCGAGAAGGGGCACATTCTCGACGCGAAAAACGTGCCGCTCGCCGACCTCGAGCAGCACCTGCCGGCGCTCGAGAAGCTCAAGGAGCGCGGCCTTTTGCTGTATTGCGACAATGGCTCCGCCTCGGTCGGCGCGGTGCGTAAACTGTCTGAACGCGGCATCACCACGGCGCGCAGCCTTCGCGGCGGGCTGAACGCCTGGCAAGGGGAGAACCTGCCCGTATTCGCGGGAAGAAAGCAACGCAAGAAGGACGCGTCGTGATGCGCCCGGTGCTCGTTTACGCGTCCCGTTACTGCGGCTGGTGCACCCGGGCCATCGCGTTGCTGGAGGCCAAGGGCGTGACCCCCGAGGTCGTCCTCGTGGATACGGACCGGGCCGAGCGGCGCATAATGGAAGAACGCAGCGGGCGGCGCACCGTGCCGCAGGTCTTCATCGGCGAGCGCCACATTGGCGGTTTCGACGACCTGTATGCGCTCGACACCGCCGGACAGCTCGACGAGGTGCTCGAGGCGGAACAGTAGACACCGCGGGTCGGCTTCGGGGCGCGAACCGCGATTTTTTCAGAACCCATACAACGACTTTCAAGGAGCTTTCATGGCCGAGCAGAAAACCGACGGCATCGATACGAATCCCGTCACCGTGGCGTTGCAGCGCGTTTACGTGAAGGACAGCTCCTTCGAAGCGCCGAACAGCCCGTCCATCTTTTCTGGCGAATGGCGTCCCAACGTCTCGCTGAACATCGCCACCAAGACGAGCGAACTCGGCGACGGCGCCTACGAGGCGGTCCTCAGCCTTACCACGGAAGCCAAGCAGGGCGACAAGACGGCCTTCCTGATCGAGGTGGAGCAGGCCGGCGTGTTCGTCCTGAAGGGCCTCCAGGCGGAAGACCTGCAGCGCGCGCTGATCACATTCTGCCCCCAGCAACTCTATCCCTATGCCCGGGAGGTGGTCGCGGACATGTCCACCAAGGGCGGCTTCCCGGCGCTGCAGCTGCAGCCGGTGAACTTCGACGCCGTGGCGGCCGAGGCAATCCGCCGGCAGCAGCAGGAACAACCCGCACAGCCGGACGCGGCACCCGAAGCCAGCCACTGATCCGGCCATGGGTGAGAGGGGAGAAGCACAGGCGATCGCGGTCATCGGCGCCGGCTCATGGGGCACGGCGCTGGCGATCCAGTTCGCCCGCAGCGGACGCCCGACCCTGCTGTGGGGCCGCGCGGAGGACGATCCCGCCGCCATAGAGGCGGCCCGCGAGAACGTGCGCTATCTCCCGGGCGCGAAATTTCCTCCCAGCCTGCATGCCGTGGCCGACCTCGAGAACGTGCTCGAACAGTCGCCGGTGATCGTCGTCGCCGTGCCGAGCCATGCGTTCCGCGCCGTGCTCACCCGCATGAAGCCGCTGCTGAAACCCGGGGCCCGCCTCGCGTGGGCAACGAAGGGTTTCGAACTGGAAACAGGGAAACTGCCCCACCAGGTGGCCGGGGAAGTGCTCGGCAGCGACACCGCGATGGCCGTCCTGTCCGGCCCGACGTTCGCGCGAGAGGTCGGCATGGGTCTCCCGACGGCCATGACCATCGCCTCGAACGACGCGGACTACGCACTGCAGCTGGCCGGGAACCTCTCGGGAGAATCCTTCCGCGCCTACACCTCGACCGACATCGTCGGTGTCGAAGTCGGGGGCGCCGTGAAAAACGTGCTCGCGATCGGCGCCGGCATATGCGACGGGCTGGGATTCGGGGCGAACACCCGCGTAGCGATGATCACCCGCGGCCTGGTCGAAATGACGCGCCTCGGCGAGGCGCTGGGCGCGGAGCCGGCGACCTTCATGGGTCTCGCGGGGATGGGCGACCTGGTCCTGACCTGCACCGACGACCAGTCCCGCAACCGCCGCATGGGTCTCGCGCTGGCTGCCGGCAAGACGATCAAGGAAGCGGAACAGGAGATCCAGCAGGTCGTCGAAGGGGTCCTCGCCGCTCGTGCCGTGCATGGCGTCGCTGCGAAGGCGGGCGTCGAGATGCCCATCTGCGAGCAGATCTACCGCATCCTCTACGAGGGGGCCGAGCCGCAGGCCGCGGTCGTCGCATTGATGAAGCGGGAACTCAAATCGGAGTTCGCCCCGGGCGGTTGAAAGCGGTGCGGGGCCCGGCGAACGTCGGTCCGACGGATCAACCCGGGCGGACGTCACCCCCAGCGGGCATGGCGAAATCCTGCTGCCGCCAGGCCTCGTAGACAGCAACCGCCACGGCGTTGGAAAGGTTCAGGCTGCGGTTGCCTGCGCGCATGGGGATGGTGAGTCGCTGCCCGGCAGGCGCCTGCGCCATGACCTCTGGCGGCAATCCACGCGTCTCGGGACCGAAGAGCAAGGCGTCGCCCGGGGCGAAACGCGCCGCCGCGTAGGACTGCGTCGCGCGCGCCGAGAAGGCCCACAGCCGCGGCGCTCCCAGCGCCTCCAGGCAATCCTCCAGGGCGCCGAAGCTGCGCACCCTCGCGAACTCGTGGTAATCGAGGCCCGCGCGCCGCAGGCGCGGCTCGTCCAGGGCGAAGCCCAGCGGCTCCACCAGTGACAACGAGGCCCCCGTGTTGGCGCAGAGGCGTATGATATTGCCCGTGTTTGGCGGGATCTCGGGCTGCCAGAGAATCACGTGGAACATGGCAACCGACCTGGAGCAGGCATGACGGTGGACACGGACAAGAACCCCCTGGCGCTGGATTTCTGCGGCATGCATTTCGCCTCGCCGATCGTCCTGTTATCCGGCTGCGTGGGTTTCGGCGAAGAGTACACGCGGGTGGAGGGCTTCTCCAACCGCGATGCCGGAGCGATCGTGCTGAAAGGCACTACGGGCGGCCCGCGGCTGGGCAATCCGGCGCATCGCATCTACGAGACGCCCCGCGGGATGCTGAATGCAATCGGGCTGCAGAATCCCGGGGCCACTGCGGTGGTGCAGGACATTCTCCCGACGCTCGATTTTTCGGAGACGCGATTCATCGCCAATGTGAGCGGGTCGACGATCGAAGAATACGTCGCCGTGACGCGCCTGTTCGACGATTCGCCCATCGACGCCATCGAGATCAACATTTCCTGCCCGAACGTGAAAGAAGGGGGCGTGGCCTTCGGCAACTACCCGGACATGTCGGCGAAAGTCGTGGCCGCATGCCGCCGAGTCACATCCAAGCCGCTGATCACCAAGTTGTCGCCCAACCAGACCGACATCCAGGAGAACGCGCGACGCTGCATCGAGGCCGGGACCGACGCGTTCGCCGTGATCAACACGGTCATGGGCATGGCCATCGACGCGGAACGCCGCACACCGGTCATCGGCAACGTGCAGGGTGGCCTCTCGGGCCCGGCCATCAAGCCGATCGCGCTGCTCAAGGTCCACCAGGTCCACCAGGTCGCCGCGCCGCACGGTGTGCCGATCATCGGCCAGGGCGGGATCGTTTCCGCGCGCGACGCACTGGAATTCATCATCGCCGGCGCATCGGCCGTGGGGATCGGCACCGCGCTGTTCTACGATCCGCTGGTCTGCGACAAGATCAATGCCGGGATCCGCGAATACCTGGAACGCCACGACTTCGACTCGATAAGCGACCTGGTCGGCACGCTGCAACTGCCAGGCGCGCCGCGCATTTCGCAGGCGGCCGGCTAGCCGCGCCGCGTCCCACTCGCGCGCCGGAAGCGCGCGACGATCACGCTAGAGGTCATCGAGCCCGAGTTCACGGATCTTGCGCGCCAGCGTGTTGCGCCCCCAGCCCAGCAGCCGCGCGGCGTTTTGCCGACGCCCGCCGGCATGGTCCATCGCCACGCGGATCAGGGTGCGCTCGAATTCCGGCAGCGCATCTTCCAGCAGCGGGCCGTCGCCCGCCTCGAGCTGAAGTCTGGCCCAGGACGCGAGGCTGTCGTTCCACTGTTGCGCCCGCGGCTGCGGCGGTGCGGCGCCGAACTCGGCTGGCAGATCGGAGGCTCTTATTTCGCGGCCCGGCGCCACCACCGTCAGGCGCCGACAGATATTCACCAGCTGGCGCACGTTCCCCGGCCAGTCGAAAGCGACGAACTGCGTCAGCACCTCGGGAGAGAACGTTTTCGCCGGCACCGCCAGCTCGTCAGCGGCCTTGCTCAGATAATGCTCGAGCAGCAGCGGGATGTCCTCGCGGCGCTCACGCAACGGCGGGATGCGGATACGCATGACGTTGAGCCGGTGGTAGAGATCCTCCCTGAACCGGCCTTCCGTCACCCCCCTGGCGAGATCCTGGTTGGTCGCGGCGATCACCCGGACGTCTACCCGCACGGGGACCTGGCCCCCGACACGGTAGAACTCGCCCTCGGCCAGCACGCGCAGCAGCCGCGTCTGCAGCGCGGCCGACATGTCGCCGATCTCGTCGAGAAACAGGGTGCCGCCGTCTGCCTGCTCGAAGCGACCCGTGCGCCGTGCTTCGGCCCCGGTGAATGCACCCTTCTCGTGACCGAACAACTCCGATTCGAGCAATTCCGCCGGGATGGCGGCCGTATTCAGCGCCACGAAAGCACGTGCGGAACGGGGGCTGTGCTGATGGAGTGCGCGTGCCACGAGTTCCTTGCCGGTGCCCGATTCGCCGGTGATCAGCACGGTCATGCTGGAGCCGGAGAGGCGACCGATGGCGCGGAAGACCTCTTGCATCGCGGCCGCCTGGCCGATCAGACTGGGCAGCACCGGACGCTCGGGCTCCTGGCGCGCAGCGCCGCGCTCCAGCCCGGCGCGACGCACCAGCTCGACGGCCTGGTCGATGTCGAATGGCTTCGGCAGGTACTCGAAAGCGCCGCCCTGGTAAGCCGCCACGGCGCTGTCGAGATCGGAATGGGCCGTGATCACGATCACGGGCAGATCCGGCCAGTCGGACTGCAAGCGCCCGAGCAGCGCGAGTCCGTCGGGACCCGGCATGCGGATGTCCGTGACCAGCACATCGGGACGCCCGTGGGCAAGCGCTTCGAGCGCAGGCGAAGCACTGTCGAAGCCGCGGCTCGACAGGCCGGCCTGTTCCATGGCGCGCTCCAGCACCCAACGGATGCCCTCGTCGTCATCGACGATCCATACCTCGAGGGGGTCATGGGTCAACTCGGTTCCTCCGTGATCGGAAACAGCATGCGGAAAACGGTGCGCCCCGGGCGGCTCGAGTACTCGATCAGGCCACCGTGGCGATTCACCAGTTCCTGCGCGACGGCGAGACCCAGGCCGCTGCCTCCCTGGCGACCCGTAACCAGTGGATAGAAAAGCGTTTCGCGCAATTCTTCCGGCACGCCCGGCCCGTCGTCCTCGATCTCCACGCAGGCACCCAGGCGGAAGCGGCGATGTCCGATGGTCTCGTTGCTGATGACGCGCGTGCGGAACACGATCCGTCCCTGGCCCTCGAGAGCGCCGAGGGCGTTGCGCGCCAGGTTGAGCATGGCCTGGATCACGAGGTCCCGGTCGAGTTGCAGCGACGGAAGACTGGGGTCGTAATCCCGCTCCACGCGCAGGGCCGGGCCGCTCTCGGCCACGATGAGCTGGCGCACGTGCTCGAGTTGTTCGTGGATGTTCAACAGCCGCTTGCGCGCCGCGCGGGCCGGCCCCAGCAGCGCGGTGGTCAGGCCGACCAGGCGGTCGGATTCGCGGATGATCAACGCCGTGTAGTCCTTCTGGGCGGGTGACTCCAGCTGGCGTTCGAGCAGCTGCGCGGCGCCACGGATGCCGCCGAGCGGATTGCGCAGTTCGTGGGCCAGTTGGCGCACCATGCTGCGGCTCGCCTCGAGTTGGGCGAGCAACGCTTTTTCCCGGTCGATCCGGAGACGGCGGCTGGCATCCGCCATTTCCAGCAACAGTTCGTGCTCGCCCGCCGAGTTTTCGAAGACGGTCAGGGCGCAGTCGAGAGCCAGGTCGGGTTCGCCGTCGGCACGAGCCGCGATGAGTACTTCGCGCGGCGCGAACCCCTGGCCGGTGTCACGCACCCGCGCAAGCAGCGGCGTGATGATCCCCAGGCCGCGCACCACTTCGGGAAGAACGCGGCCGGCCAGTTGCTGGCGACTCACGCCCAGCAGTTGCTCGGCCGCCGGATTCGCATAGCGCACGTCGAGGCCGGCGCCGAGAATGAGGACGCCGGTCGTGAGGTTCTCGAGATAGTCACCGCGGGGAGGCGTGGCCGTGCTCTCAGCCGCCCGGCCCACGCGGCGGGCTGGGGCGGTTCGGGTTTTGCAGGGAGGCCTGCTGGACGTAAAAGACGACGGTGTCGCTCGAGACGAGTTCACGGCCGCGCTCGTCCTCGATGGAGGCGCGCAGGCGATGCTCGCCGCGGTACACCTCGTCCAGCGTGAACTGGGTGGATTGCGGCACATCCGCAACGCGCTGCCCGTCGAGATAAACCTGCAGACGATGGCCCTCGCGTAATCCCGGTTCCATGCGCAGGCGAACGGTCAATTCGCCGCGAATGTTCCACAGCATCTCGCCCTGCTCGGGAGACACGATGGCAAGCTGCGAGTAGCTGCCGGTGTCCTGCCCGGGCCTCTCGGGCGCGGTGTCGGGTTCCGCGGGCGCGGTCTCCACCGGCGGCGCCGTGTAGGTCTGCGCGGGGTCCAGGTCCACGCGCTCCGCGCCTGGTTGCGGGCGGTCTGAATAGTGCACCACGCCCCGCTCGTCCACCCAGCGCCACATTTCCTTCGCCGCCGCCGACTGGAGCGCAAGCGTCAACAGCAAGGCCATCCACATCCAGCGCATCGGAACTTCTCCAGGAGCCGCCCAGGGCCCTAAGCATAGCGGCGCGCATGGCCGGCTGACAAAAAAGCGGGCGGCGGGATGACTCCCGCCGCCCGAAAAAGCGTCCTCCAGACTCGTCAGACGCTGTAATACATGTCGAACTCGACGGGATGCGTCGTCATGCGCAGGCGCAGGACGTCGGCCGTCTTGAGGGTGATGTAGGCGTCGATCAGGTCGTCGGTGAACACCCCTCCGGCCGTCAGGAAACTGCGGTCGGCATCGAGCGCATTGAGTGCTTCCTCGAGCGAATAACAGACCTCGGGGATGCTCTTCGACTCTTCCGCCGGCAAGTCGTAGAGATCCTTGTCCATCGGGTCCCCCGGGTGGATGCGGTTCTGTATACCGTCCAGGCCGGCCATCATCATCGCGGCGAACGCGAAATACGGGTTCGCCGTCGAATCAGGGAAACGCACCTCGATGCGGCGCCCCTTAGGATTGGGGATGTAGGGAATGCGGATCGAGGCGGAACGGTTCCGCGCGGAGTAGGCGAGCTTGACCGGCGCCTCGAAGCCGGGGACGAGGCGCTTGTAGCTGTTCGTCGAAGGATTCGTGAAGGCATTCAGCGCGCGGGCGTGCTTGACGATGCCGCCGATGAAGTAAAGCGCCGTCTCGGACAGGCCGCCGTATTCCTCGCCGGTGAACAGGTTCTTGCCGTCCTTGGCCAGCGACATGTGGACATGCATGCCGTTGCCGTTATCGCCGACCAGCGGCTTGGGCATGAAGGTGGCCGTCTTGCCGTAACCCTGCGCTACGTTCATCACGATGTACTTGAGCGTCTGTACCTCGTCGGCTTTTTTCACCAGCGAATTGAACGCCACGCCGATTTCGCACTGGCCGGCCGTCGCCACCTCATGGTGATGCACCTCGGGATCGAGTCCCATGTCCTCGAGCACGAGGCACATGGCGGAACGGATATCGTGCAGCGAGTCCACCGGCGGCACGGGGAAATAACCCCCCTTGATGGTGGGGCGATGGCCGAAGTTGCCGTCCGGATAGATCTTCTCGGAATTCCAGCCGGCCTCGGAGGAATCGATCTGGTAGGAGACGCCTTTCATCTCCGAACTCCAGCGCACGTCGTCGAAAATGAAGAACTCGTTTTCGGGGCCGAAATAAGCCACGTCGGCGATGCCGGTGGACTTGAGGTAGGCCTCGGCACGCAGCGCGAGTGAGCGAGGGTCGCGTTCGTAGCCCTGCATGGTGGACGGTTCGACCACGTTGCAGGTGATGTTGACGGTCGTGTCCTCCGAGAACGGATCGACCACGGCCGTCGCCGGGTCCGGCATGAGAATCATGTCGGACTCGTTGATGCTCTTCCATCCCGCGATGGAGGAACCGTCGAACATCTTGCCTTCCTCGAACATGTCGGCATCGACCTTGCTCGCCGGCAGGGTTACATGCTGCTCCTTGCCCTTGGTGTCGGTGAAGCGCAGGTCCACGAAGGCGACCTCCTTTTCACTCATGAGCTCGAGCACATCTTTCGCTTTCATCAGGTCATTCCTCCGAGTCTGGATGCGATGGGGCCCGTCTCCCCGGACTGCATGCCGGGGTTCGGCGGGCGAACTTGGAACTGGTCTACGTGTTGCGTTGCAGGAACCGTGCCAGCCGACCGATCCTCGGCGGCGCATGAGAATTCAAGCGCTTGGACTACGGGGCGGTCATCGGGCGCCCGCGAAGCGCACCAGCCTGGTGCGTCACGGCAGATCCTCTGCACCAGAATAGCTCGCTCCGGCGGCGTGTGACGCTGAGTTATACTTGCGCGCTTCGCCAGCACGGGGACAGCCATGGCCGCCGCGGAACTCGGCACGCCGCCCGCCACCTTCCAGGATCTGCTGCTCGAGCTGCAACGCTACTGGGCCGGGGCCGGCTGCGTGCTGATGCAGCCTCTCGATCTCGAAGTCGGCGCCGGAACCTTTCACCCCGCGACGTTTCTGCGCGCCATCGGACCCGAACCGTGGAGCGCAGCGTACGTGCAGCCCTGCCGCCGCCCCACCGACGGACGCTACGGCGACAATCCCTTCCGCCTGCAGCACTATTACCAGTTCCAGGTCGTCATCAAGCCTTCGCCGCTGGAGATCCAGGAGCTCTACCTCGGGTCTCTGCGCGCGCTGGGCATCGATCCGCGCGTGCACGACATTCGCTTCGTGGAGGACAACTGGGAATCGCCGACGCTCGGCGCCTGGGGCCTGGGCTGGGAAGTCTGGCTGAACGGCATGGAGATCACGCAGTTCACCTATTTCCAACAGGTCGGCGGCCTGGACTGCCGCCCGGTGACTGGCGAGATCACCTACGGCCTCGAGCGGATCGCCATGGTGTTGCAGGGCGTGGACAGCGTATTCGATCTCTGCTGGTCCGACGGGCCGCTGGGTCGCGTGAGCTATCGCGACGTCTACCACCAGAACGAGGTGGAAATGTCGCAATACAACTTCGAGCACGCCGACGTCGCGGTGTTGTTCAGGCAGTTCGACGAACACGAGACGGCCTGTGAATCGCTACTGGCCGGCGGGCTCGCCTTGCCTGCTTACGAGCAGGTCCTGAAAGCATCCCATGCATTCAACCTGCTCGACGCTCGCCGGGCCATCTCGGTGACGGAGCGCCAGCGTTTCATCCTCCGCGTGCGCGCCATGGCGCGCGGCGTGGCGGCTTCGTACTACGCCTCGCGCGAAGCGCTCGGCTTCCCCATGGTCCAGGCCGCGGCGGGAGGCGCGCATGACTGAACGCGCGGACTTCCTGGTCGAACTCGGCACCGAGGAATTGCCGCCCAAGGCGCTCCCGGCCCTCTCTGCGGCATTTCGCGACGGCGTGGTGGCGCGGCTCGCGGAGGCCCGTCTCAGTCACGGGGACGTCGAGGCATTCGCCACGCCGCGACGGTTGGCTTTGAAAGTGCGGCGGCTGGAAACACGCCAGGCGGACCAGGCGGTTGCATTGCGGGGACCGCCGGTGCGGGTAGCACGCGTGGACGGCGCGTGGACACGCGCGGCGGAGAAGTTCGCCGCCTCGGCCGGCGTCGACTGCGATGCGCTGGTGGAGCAGGCGGAGTCCAAGGGGACCTATGTCTACGTCCACAAGACCGAACCGGGCGCGACCGCCGCGTCTCTCCTCCCCGGCCTGGTCGAAGCCGCACTCGGCGCCTTGCCGGTGCCGCGGCGGATGCGCTGGGGCGCGGCCGAGGCGGAGTTCGTCCGCCCGGTCCACTGGCTGGT
>Ga0102938_10000604_pt1 | contig 26667 bp, 20 predicted proteins | sample SalPonR2_B_D2_MG_FD_84516 | JGI IMG/M metagenome (GOLD analysis project Ga0102938, IMG submission 84516) | Salt pond soil microbial communities from South San Francisco under conditions of wetland restoration - Salt Pond MetaG R2_B_D2_MG | ecosystem: Environmental > Aquatic > Marine >... | reverse complement strand
TGGAAAATCCCGGAAAAGTCCCGATGGTATTGATCGAGGTTCAAACGGGCGCCTATATGGGCGAGGATGATATCATCCGGTATGAGGATGGATATGGGCGGGAGTGAGGGCGATTGATACCGCAATTAAATGAATCGTCCCGAGCTTGCATTTTCCAAAAGCTGTGAAGGATTGCCGCGCGAAATTCCACGACACTGCGGGGGTCTACTCGTATACCGTAGCGACGGCTCCGCAGTTTCAGGGTATCTGTTAAATTCCGGGTATCATTCATGTAGATATAGGATTGATAGTGAGGTGGAGCCATCTGGTGTCAGGGGAAAATAGAGAAAGTTCTGAAAATATCCTTTGATTTCTAAGACGCGGCGCATACTTATCCCGAAATTTGTCTTGCTCGACGGTCGTTTAGGGGTGGCTTGGTGTTTCTTAGTTCCGTGGCGACAAACCCAATCTAGATTCTTTTTGATGGCGATGTTTGCCATGTGAACTATGTTCACGCTGAACAGATAACTGCCCCCTTTTGAGGCCATTGGGTTAGCGGTCATCCTTGATGTGGAGCCTTGAAAAAGGCGCGAATTTTTAAATAAAATGCCGCGCGCACCCACTTCGCCAGAAAAGGGGTTGACGTAAAATAATTCTTTGCAAAGCAGCCAAGGGCTATTTCATAATAACACAATGAGAGATCAAAGAATTACGGGCAGGATCTTAGAGGTCGTGAGAAATTGAAAGTTCAACGGTGAAAGTCGCCATTTTGGGGCACCACCCGGATCTGTTTCCGGGTTTTAATGGGCTCATGACTGCCAACCTCGCTTATGGTTTCGCAAGGGCCGGATTAGAGGTGACAGTTCTGCTACCGGAAACCAAGTCGCATCCCCAGTTGTCGCGAATGGAGTCTCAAGGCCTGTCAGTTCAGACCCTGGACCGGTTCGGCGCTCATGTTGAATTTCGTGTAGTCACCCCGCATGAAAACCTGGGGCGTTTTGATCTGGGTATCTGGCAAAGTTATTTCGCCGATGATGAAGAGTTCTTTCCGACATTTCGAGATGCAGTTCACGTTATCGCTAAGAACTTTCCACGGTTGCTAACAGGGGATCGAGATCGGGACTTGAATATGCTGTCCGGAACGGCGAACCGGTTTGACGTCGTAGGTTTAGCCCTGAAGGCAGACAGGGCAATTGCGGAATCGATGGCCGACGCAATTCCGGATGCGGTAGCAAGATCGATTTACATGCCGCGAGGCTTTCGCAGCGATTGGTTTGATCCACCTCGCACCTCCGGACCGCCCGTTTTCGGCGTGGAAAAGGGGGTCGACACCGACTCGAGCGAACATGCCTATCTCATTCCGGTCATGAAGCGTTTGCGGTCAGAGTTCGGTAGGATTGACGTGATCGGCGCACGTTTAAACGACCCGGCGCTAACGACTTCGACGCTTGGTCTACTCCCGGCCAAAGAGTTCTATGCACAGTTCCTCAGCCCGCTTTGGGGCTACCTGATGATCGACGTCAATCAGTCGCGGCAAAGCATGAATGCCGTTACGGTTGCGGGAAAGAACGTCTATCCGGGACTATACGAGAATCAGGTTGTAGAAGCACAATTTGCCGGTAGTGCCGTTGTCGGTCATGAAGACGCGTTGCCGGATGAACTGGTCGCCTCAAGCAAGACCGGCCTTCGTTTCAATAACTTTGGTGATACAGCCGCGATTTTCGACTTTCTTGCAGCCGTTATTGAAAATCGGTCAGAAGTGGCTCGCGAAGCGATGGAGTGGTCCAAAGCAAATCACTCGATTTCCAATATGGTAAGGCCTTTGCTGAATGCATTGTAAGGGTTTGCCCTCCACGCGCCCCTCACACCGATCCAAACAGATCCACCGCTTCGAACGCGGCTTTCATCTTGTCTCGCCCGGCCGCGAACGAGAACCTTTCCGCGGCATAGCTGCGGGCGGATCGGGACATGGCCGTCCATAGCTTGATGTCGCCGGACAGTCTGACGATCGCCTCTGCCCAGGCGTCGGGTGTTTCGACGATCAGGCAGTCATGCCCGCTGCGCAACCCGATGCCCTCTGCGGCGACGGGCGTCAGGACCGTGGGAATGCCGTGGGCGATTGCGCTGAGGACCTTTCCCTTGATCCCAGCCCCCGAAAGGAGGGGGGCCACGAAGATGCGGTGCCGATCATAGGCGTCCGACAGGTTTTCGACGAAACCGGCCGGGTCAATCGCGTCGGATGCCAGGGCGCGTATCTCATCCCTCATGCCCGAGCCGTAGATGGACAGTTTCAGGTCCGTGCCGTGCAGCAGGGGCATCACCTGGTCACAAAACCACATCACGCCTTCCACGTTGGGGTGGTGGTTGAAGCTGCCGAGGAAAGACAGACCCTTGCGCGATCTGAGCGGCGCAACCCTGGGGGGGATGGCGACAACCCACGGGCATGTCATGACCCGTGCCTGTCCGTCCGTGTGCGAGGCGATGACGGAATGCTCGACCTCGTTGTAGCTCAACACGACATCGGCCTTTTTCATCATTGCCAATTCCTGCTCGCGCACGGCGCGCATCGCGATCATCCGGGATTGGTCATTGGTGCTGATCGCCGCGCGCAACTCGCGCAGGAAATGCAGGTCGGCATTGTTCAGGATGATCCTCGCATTCGGCGCCAGCGCACGGATGCGGTCAAGGCTGTCCTGGGCCACGCCGTACCTTGTGATGTAGATCGCGTCGAATTCCGCGACGCGCTGTTCCAGGAACTCCGGTACGGACAGGACAAAGGGCGCATGGATCATTTCCACGCCATTGCGTTCCATCTCGGTCGTATAGCTACCCATGTGGGCGAGGTTCTGTGGCAGGAACGTCACCTTGTAACCAAGCGACTGGACCAGCTCGATCTCGCGGCGCGCGGCATAGGATCCCGCATCGCGGTCCTCGCGGGGGGTTGTGTAGTCGATGAACAGGACGCGGCCGACGATGCCGCGATCCTTTTCAAGATCCGGTTGATGACCCTGCTTGCCGAAGCCGGCAAAGGCCCTGGACCACCGGCGCTTGAATTTGGGACGGTTGATTTCCTGGTATTTCTTGAAACCCGATGCGGTATCGGTCCCGCTGGTCACACCTTCGAAATGATACACGACCGAGGACGGCACGAAATAGGTCGCGTACCCGGCTTCGCGGACCTTGAACGAGAAATCCGTATCCTCGAAATACATCGGCTCCAGGTAATCGGACAGGCCACCGACCTCTTGCCAGATTGCCCTGGTGGTCATCAGGGCGGCACCGGAAAGGTAATCCACCTGTCGCGTGTAGCAAAACCGCGGTTCCCATGGATTGGCGCCATTGCCGTAGTTCCAGGGGTTGCCGGAGCCCCAGACAATCCCGCCAGCATCTTGCAGCGTGCCATCGGGATACAGCAGCTTGGACCCGACCGCGCCGACATTGTCGAAGCGGTCGAACCCGTCGATCAGGGCGTCCAGCCAGCCTGTTGTCGGTTCGGTGTCGTTGTTCAGCAAGACGACGTAGTCACCGCGTGCCTGCGCCACGCCCGCATTGCAGGCGCGGATGAAGCGCTGCGGTTCGGTGTGTCGCACCACCGTGATGCCCGAGACGATGGTTTCGAGGTCGCGGGTTTCATCGGTGGAGGCATCGTCGACCACGATCACCTCGAAACTGGCCTTGTTGTGGGCCAGCAACAGCGCGCAGAGCGCATAGTAGGTGACATGCACCTTGTTATGCGCGGGGATCACGACGCTGACCTTCGGATCGGCGACCGTCGGGAACGAAAACGGCTTGAGCTTGATGGTATCAAAAGTGCGGTCCAGACCATCCAGTGCCGTTGCAATTGACCCGGCATCGATGTGCCTGCCTGGATCCGCCAAATGGGCGCGCAACGCCTGATAGCGGTGATTTGCCCGCACCGTGAGATCGGTCGGGAAGGGTGCGCGCGATTCATGGACGATCACGTCATGTGGCGTCAGCGATCGGGGGGCGAGGACCGGCAGCGACAGGAAAACCTGGCTGCCGGACACATCGCGGATCGAAACGTCGATGATCTCGCCGCGCAGATAGGAGGCGGGCAGGCGGATCGCCGTCTCCTCTTCGCCGACAAAGACCGAGGCGGCGCTTTCGCCATTGATGAAGAGCATCATGTCCTGCGCTGTCTGCGCCCGGACCATCAGGGTGTGACCGTAGTCCTCCACCAGGGTGACGGTGTTGTCCTCCGGGGCGAAAACGTCGATCGCTTCGCCCCCGAGGTTCAGGGTCAGCGGCGCATCCCGTGACGATGCGAACAAGGGCACGCGCGCCTTCAGCCATTGACCGCCTTCGACGTCGGGGACGATGCGATGGCGTGCGCGAACGTCCGGAACCGTCCCCGGGTCGCCGGTGATCTCTGCGTTGGCGATAAAGACATAGGGGGCCGTGTCGTCGCCGCCGGTGTGCCCCAGATGGCCAATGTACCTGACCCCGAAAGAAACCAACATCTCTTGATCGGCAAAAGGGGCGGGGACGCAGACCGCCTGATATCCCTCGGGCGTGGTGCCGCCGTCATAGTCCTGTTCAAAGGGGACGACCATGTTGACGGTCTTGTCCGATGGGACCGAATGGAACCTGACATGCAACTCGGCCTCGCAGCGGTGCGAGGCGATCAGGGCCCGGAACACGCGCGGCTGCGATGTGGCGGGAAGTGTCACGGATGACAAGATGTCCAGGAAATGGGGTTCGGTAAAACCCTCGATCCGCATCTGAAGGGTCTGTCCCGACGGCAAAGCCCATTCAGACAGGGCGTTCACACAGGCCTCGGTCCCGAAATGCACCTCGCTTCCATCGGGGAGCGTTTCAAGAATGGGGGGGCCAAGATCGGGAAAGACGAAGGGTTTCCGGAAGGGGATATCATTTGGCTCAAAACCAGGATCGGCAAGCGGTTCGAGGTCAATCGGCTGGCTTTCGCGCGACAGGCTCAACCCGTCCTGCAGCGCCTTTGGGCTCGCATGCACGTACAGCGCCCCGCGTGAAAGAATCGCGCTTTCAAACGCGTTTTTGACCGGCACGTCCCTCATCCTTTCAGCTTGGGCCGCGCGGGTCGGTCGGACGTGGTCGGGTTCGGGGCCGGACATCGTCGGCAAAGCGCATGTCGCGGAACTTGGCTCGGGAAAAACTGGACATGAACGGATCGGGCCTCTGGCTGGTGTCGCTGTGCGCCCCGGAGTCGTAGCAAGCAAAATCTAAACGTATGGTTAATTGCAGCCGGAAATATGACGCGCTACGACGGGGGCTATCCTGAAACGAGGCCGCCCGTGACCAGCACTCCACATCTTTTCAGACCGATCACCCTGCGTGGCATCCAGGCGCGCAACCGCGTGGTAATTTCCCCGATGTGCCAATATTCGGCGCATGAGGGGCATATGGATGACTGGCACCTCGTCCATCTGGGCCGATTCGCCATCGGCGGGGCAGGCATCGTGTTTACCGAGGCGACGGCAGTCCAGAAAAATGGCCGGATCACCCACGGCTGTCCCGGCCTGTGGACGGACAGCCAGATCCCCGGACATGCGCGTGTGGCGCAGTTCGCCCTGCGCAACGGCGCCATTCCCGCGATCCAGTTGGGCCACGCCGGACGCAAGGCGGGAATGCAGCGGCCATGGTTCGGTAACGGGCCATTGAATGACGCCGATCTGGCGCGCGGTGACATGCCGTGGGATCCAGTTGGCCCGTCCGCTATCCCGGTGGCCGATGGGTGGCCCGTGCCCCACGTTATGACGGTGGCGGATATCGAGACGCTTCTGGCCGATTACGTGTCGGCCGCCCAACGCGCGCTGGAGGCTGGCTACAAGGTCGCGGAAATCCACGGCGCGCACGGGTATCTTGTCCACAGCTTCCTGTCGCCCTTGTCCAACAAACGAACGGATCGTTATGGCGGTGATCTGCACGGGCGCATGCGGCTGGCGTTGGAGATTGCACAGGCCGTCCGGGCGGTCTGGCCCGAAGACCTTCCGCTGTTCTTCCGCACCTCGGCAGTGGATGGAACGCCGGAAGGCTGGTCCCTGGACGACACGGTCGTGCTCGCCCGCGAACTGCATCAGCGCGGCGTCGACGTCATGGATTGTTCGTCCAGCGGCATCGCCGGGGCCGCAACGGCAAGCGGAACCGTCAAACGCCAGCCGGGGTTCCAGGTGCCCTATGCCGATCGGGTGCGCAACGAGGTCGGGATGCCTACCATGGCCGTCGGGCTGATCACCCATCCGGTGCAGGCCGAGGCGATCCTGTCCGAGGAACGCGCCGATCTGATCGCCATCGGGCGCGAGGCGCTGGTCAACCCGATGTGGGCCCTGCACGCCGCCCGAGACCTCGGTCACAACGCCGATTATGCCGCATGGCCGGAACAATCCGGCTGGTGGTTGGCCGGGCGTGAGCGCACGTCCGAATTCTACATTCCGCCCGCTTCATCCGGCTAGGGCCGGGTGCGGATCAATCCCTGACCAACCGGGCCGCGTTTTCGCCCGCGGTCCGGCCAAGCACCACGGCGGACAGCAGGCCGTTTCCGGACAGATATCCGCTGTCGCCCGTCCCAGAAACGCCGACGGCCGCGCCGCCCGCGGCGAACAGGTTGGGAAAGGTGTCTCCATCCGTGCGACGGACCCGTGTGTCGGGCCCGATATCGAGACCGCCCTGGGTATGGAACAGAGCGCCGGTAACCTTGACGGCGTGGTAGGGCGGACCGAGCGGCGGGCCGGTGAATCTTCGGCCGAAGGTGTCCGTGCCATCGGTCGGGATGGCGGCCAGTTCGCGGGCCAATGCGTCTTGCGGAACGCCGATGACCCCGGCGAGGTCCTCGATGCTGTCCGCGCTTCGGATGGCGCCGATGGCTTCGGCATCCTTGAAGTCCTGGAACTGGCGCGCAACAGCGGCGATGGGGGCGTCGAAAATTGTCCACGCGACACCACCGGGTTGGGCCAGAACGGCACGGGCGGCTTCGGAATAGCCCTGGCTTTCGTCCCAGAACCGGTGCCCATCCGTATTCACCTGAACGCCGCCCTCGGTGATGACCGCCCATGTGATCAAGATGCCCTGCGGGTGCGCGACGTTGCCATGGCCCTGGTAGGCCTCGAGATGCAAGAACCCGGCCCCCAGGTCATTGCCCCACTCGATGGCATCGCCCCGATTGCCGTCATGACCGAACCACAACGCGCTTTCGATCTCGGGCATGAAGCGGCCCACCATCTCGCGGTTGCCGCCAAATCCGTTGCACGCAAGGACAAGCGTGGTGCAGCCGATCCGTTCCGGCCCCTCCGGCCCGCGCAATTCGACCCCGGTGATCCGGCCGTCGTCGTGGAACAAGGTGACGGCACGGCGGTTGCAGACGATGTCGACCCCCTTCGCCTCGCACGCGGCGCGCAAGGCGTCGATCAATTCGCGTCCGGCGCGCGTGGGCAGGCCATGCATGCGGCGGCGCGAATGACCCGGATAGTCGAAATCCGTCACCACCGAGAACGGCAATCCGAAGCGGTCCGCCAGCCACTCGATCGTCGGGGCGGACCGCGAGGCCAGCAGGTCGACCAGATCTTGCGGGTTCTGCCCCTTTGCCTTGCGCTGGATGTCATCGGCAAAACGGCTGGCGTCGTCTTCGATCGCGGCGTCCGTCTGAAACCGCGTCCCCGCGGCGGGGATCAGGCCTGCGGACAACGCGGTCGACCCTGACGGCACGGCATCGGCCTCGATCACCAGAACCTCGGCGCCCGCGTCTGTCGCGGCAAGCGCCGCGACAAGCCCGCATGCCCCGGCCCCGATAATCAGAACCGGCACATGCAGGTCAAAGCCACCCGGCGGAGTCGGAACAACCGCCACGGTCAGTCGTGTCCGCCGGTTTCATACCGCTTGCCCTGCGCCAGCATGCCGGAGGTGCCCAGGCGGTCGTTCAGGCCGCCGAAGTCGAACATCCTGTCGGCAAAGGGACGGTTGCTGCCGTGCGAACGCAGGCTGGCATAGTAATCCTCGGCGGTGCGGGCCAGGGCGCGCACGATGCCGCCGGGAAAGATCACGATGGAAAATCCCATTGCCTCAAGGTCGGCCGCGCTTTGGATCGGGGTCTCGCCGCCTTCGACCATATTGGCCAGTAGCGGCGCGCGGCCCTTGAAATGCTGCGCGGCCTTTTTCATTTCCTCGGTCGAGCGAAGGGCCTCTATGAACAGGGCGTCCGCGCCGGCCTCGATATAAGCGTCGGCGCGCGCAATCGCGGCATCGAAGCCCTCGACGGCCACGGCGTCCGTACGGGCGATGATCAGGGTGTCTTCGCTGGCGCGCGCATCGGCCATGGCAGTCACCTTGCCGGCCATTTCCGCCATCGGGATCAGGGATTTGTCGGACAGGTGGCCACAGCGTTTGGGATAGGTCTGATCCTCGACCTGCAAGGCATTTGCGCCCGCACGCTCATACAGCCGCATGGTGCGTTGCGCGTTCAGCGCGTTGCCGAACCCGGTATCGGCGTCGATGATCACGGGCAGGTCGACACGGTCGCGGATCAGCGCCATCGTATCGGTCATCTCGCTGACCGAGGTCAGTCCGATATCGGGGCGGCCCAATCGCGTATAGGCCACCGCAGCCCCGGACAGATACAGGGCCTCGAACCCGGCCTGCGCGGCGACCGCTGCGGTCAGGGCGTCATAGACGCCGGGCGCCACAAGGATGTCATCGGCCGCAAGCCGCGCGCGCAGGGTCATGTCAGATCCTCCAGCATCTGGGTGCAGGTCACGGCGGGGCTTATCGAGCCCAGGGATATCAGCGTCGCCTCATGCACGTCGGGTTTGAAGGCCGCGCAGCCATCCGACAAGAGGATCGTGTGAATATTCCGAAGATGAGCATCGCGCACCGTGCTGGCCACGCCGCCATTCGTCACGATCCCGCCGACGATTAGCGTATCGATGTCCAGCGCGCGCAGGATATATTCCAGCCGGGTCTGGTAGAAGGCGGAATAGGCCACCTTTTCCACGGTGTAATCGGCGGGGGCCAGCGTATCGACCAACTGGTGCCCGAACTTGCCCGGCGCGAAATCTCCCTTGGTCAGAAACGGGCGGAGCTCCTTCAGATGGGGCGCGATCAGCGGTTCGTCGTTCGGACCCGGCACAAGCGTGAACTGCGCGCTGATATATGTGCCGCCCTTGGCGCGCAGGGCATCTGCGAGCGGTTTGATCCGTTCGGGCAGCGCCGCGATGGCGGGCGATCCCTGTCCGGCACGCCCATAGGCCCCATCGGGGTGCAGAAAGTCGTTTTGCAGATCGATGGTCAAAAGCGCCGTCCGCTTGGGGTCGATTTCGTGCTGCATGTCAGGCCTCGTCGCGGGTGATGATGGTATTGCCGCACGCATCGACGCGGCTGGTCAGGCCCGGGTCGATCAGGACGGTCGTATCGGGCTGCACCAAAATGGCGGGTCCCCTGATCTCGGCACCCACGGGCAGTGTCAGGCGATCGTATATGGCCGTGTCGTGCCAGGCATTGCCGAAATGCACCTTGCGGGTGCCGCTGCGCGATGCCTCGACGCTGCCGCCAACGGGGGCCAGCGTGGTCAGGTCGAATTTCGGACGCCGGCCGATGACCGCCGTGCGCAGGTTCATGACGCGGCGCGTACCGTTTTTCAAAAGCCGCCCGTAGGTGGCCATGTAGGCGGCCTCGAAGGCATCGTCGATCTGCGCGATGGTCGGCGCATTGACCGAACCGCCGTCCAGCGTGATGGACAGCGGTACCGACACGGTGTGGGTTTGCCCGACATAGGCCATATCCAGTTCGACGGTGACATCGCGCGCCTCGAACCGCGATTTCGCCGCATCAAGCAGCGCCATTCCGTTGTCCACATGCCGTTGCATGATGCCGCGCAGCCCATCGACATCGAGCGATGCAGTCAGCGAATTGATCGTCTGCACGAAATCCTGCCGCATATCGGCGATCACGCAGCCCATCGCGCTGGTCACGCCCGGATAGCGCGGAACGATCGCACGTCCTATGCCAACCTCGTTCAGGATGGCGCCGGTATGCAGCGCGCCTCCGCCGCCGAACGGCATGAAGGCAAACCGTTTGGGATCAAAGCCGCGTTCGATGCTGACCAGCCGGATCGCACCCGCCATGCGCGAATTGGCGACGCGCAGGATGGCTTCTGCGGCCTCGATCGTCGTCAGGCCCAGCTTTCTTGCGACATGGATGTCGATGGCGCGTGCGGCGGCGTCGACGTCAAGACGTTCGAGCTTGCCGCCGATCGGGCTGTCGGGATCGATCCGGCCAAGCACCACGTTGGCGTCGGTTACAGTCGGACGGTCGTTGCCCTGACCATAGGCCACCGGGCCGGGGGTGGAGCCCGCGCTTTCGGGCCCGATGTTCAACAGCCCACCCTTGTCGACCCAGGCGATGGACCCGCCGCCCGCGCCGATGGTCGTGATCTCGATCATCGGGTTGCGCACGACCATGCCGAAATCGATGGAGGTCTGGGGCGACAGCATGGATTTCCCGCCCGCGATCAGGGCCACGTCGAAACTGGTGCCGCCCATGTCACCGGTGATGACGTTGTCGAACCCTGCGGACTGCGCGATGTGACCGGCCGCGATCACACCTGCGGCGGGGCCGGACAGCGCCGTGCGCACCGGCAGGCGACAGGCCGTATCGGTGCCCATGACGCCGCCATTGGATTGCACGATCATGAACTCGCCCCCGAACCCGCCCGCTTTCAGCGCGGCGTCAAGCCGGTCGATATACCCCGAGACTTCGGGCTGCAGATACGCGTTCAGCGCCGTGGTCGAAAACCGTTCGAATTCACGGATTTCCGGGAGGATTTCCGCAGATGAACTGACATGGGCATTTGGCCAGATCGCGCGCACCGCCTCGACCGCCTTGGTCTCGTTCTCGGGGTTTGCGTAGGAATTCGCAAACAGGATCGCGACGGCAAGACACCCCTGATCGATCAGCGTCCGCGCCGCAGCGCGAACCGCGTCCAGATCGACGGGAGTGCGCACCGTGCCGTCGGCTAATGTCCGTTCGGGCACCTCGAGGCGCAGGTCACGGGGCACGACAGGTTCGAAATCACCGCGCAGGCCCCAGGTGCGTGGGCGGTCGCGCCGCCGCATTTCCAGAACGTCGCGCAGGCCGTGGGTGGTGATGACACCGATGCGGGCGCCCTTGCGCTCCAACAGCGCGTTGGTGCCGGCGGTGGTGCCGTGGACCACGACATCGACGGTCGCCAGGTCATCGACCTGCCGGCCTATACCTTCCAGAAAACCGCCCGACTGATCCGGGCGCGAGGTGGGTACCTTTGCGACCTGTGCCGCGCCCGTGGCCTCGTCCAGAACGAAGACATCCGTGAATGTGCCGCCAACATCGACACCGATCATGCGGCTCATCGCGCGGCCTCCTTCCATGCCGGGCCATAGGCCTCGGTCGCCGCATCCGGGGTGAGATAGCCCAGCGCCACATCACGGGCGACCTGGGCCGGATCACGTGCTTCGGCTGGTCCATAGCCGCCGCCGCCGGGGGTTTCCAGCCGGACAGCCTGGCCCCTGGTCAGCTTGATACCCAGCATCTTCGAGGCCAGGGGCGGGCTGTGCCATCCATCGGCCTGTTCATAGTGAAAGACGTTCATCGCACCTGTGCCACCGCCCTGCACGCCTTGCGGTGCGAAGCGCCCCCGTTCCCCGAACAGGAAACCTTCGGCGCTTTCTTCCAGCAGTTCGATTTCGTAGACCGCCCCAAGCCCGCCGCGATGCTGGCCCTTGCCCGCGCTGTCGGGGCGCAGGGCCCATTGCCGGAACATGACCGGATAGGCGGCCTCCAGGATTTCCATCGGGGGGATCGTCGCGGTCGAGATCGGCGCGTTGCCATGGTTCAGGCCGTCGCTTTCGATGCTGCCGCCATGGCCGCCGCCATAAAAGCTGAACATCACCCAACGTTGCCCGTTTGCCCGTTTTCCTGCGATCGACAGCGCGTTGATGGTGCCGTAGGCGTTGGCCACCACGCGGCCCGGCGCGGCCTGCGAGGCGGCGCTGAAGATCACATCGATCATCCGCAGAATCGTTTCGGTATATCCTCCGACAGGCGCCGGAAACTCGGCCGACAGCAAAGATCCTTCGGGCACCCGCACGTCGATGGGGCGCATCACGCCCGCGTTGGCGGGAAGATCGGGAAAGATGTGCTTGATCGCGACATAGGCCGTGGCCACGGCGGTGGGCAGGGCGATGTTGACCGGGCCCGCGGTCACGGATGCCGTGCCGTCGAAATCCAGGACCATCTCGTCGCCCTTGATTTCCAGCGCCACATGGATCGGCAGCGCGACATCGGTGATGCCGTCATTGTCGAGGTAGTCCACTGCCTCCCAACGGCCATCGGGCAGGGCGCTCAATTCCGCCCGCATCAGGGTCTCGGCGCGATTGCCAAGAGCGTCGAGCGCGGCTGCCACTGTCTCGGCACCGTATTCGTCCAGCAACTCGTCGATCCGTTTCACCCCCAGGTCGAGCGCGCCCAACTGGCCGTTCAGATCGCCCATGGCCGATTGCGGCAGGCGGGTGTTGCGCATCAGGATGTCGATGATGTCTTGCTGGATCACACCCGCTCGCGCCAGTTTGACGGGAGGCAGGATGAACGCCTCCTGAAAGGCCTCGGTCGCCGACGGATTGTAGTTGCCGGGCACAGCGCCGCCCACGTCGTGCCAGTGCCCCACGCTGGCGAGGTAGCAAAACAGGTTTCCGTCGCGGAAATAGGGCCGCACAAGACGCATGTCGGACAGGTGCGTGCCACCCATGTGAGCGTCGTTGAAGATGTAGATGTCGCCATCGGTCAGATCGCCGGCTTCTGCCGCCTTGTCGATGACGGCCTTCACGGCAAAGGCCATCACGCCCACGAAAATCGGCAGGCCGGACTTGCCCTGAACCAGCGTGTCACCGGTTTCGGCATGGTAAAACCCGTGCGAAGCGTCGTGGGCTTCGGCGATGATCGGGTTGAAGGCCGCGCGAAACAGGGTCGCGTCCATTTCATCGGCGATCTGTTCCATGCGCCCCGCCAGGACCGCAAGGGTGATCGGATCGATCTTGTCGCTCATGTCGGACGCACCTCGGCTATATCGTTCCAGACATCCTGACGGACCAGTTTGCCGCCCGACACCTCGAACCTGTCGATGAAGCGGATGCCCTCGAAGGCGGTGCCATCCGGCCATTCGCCGTGCAGCGTTCCGTGAGTGTAGACGACAGCGACACCGGCACCCTGAAACGCCTCGACCCCGTCATAGGTCTTGCGCACGAAACGGTAGCGCCCCTTGGCCCATTCCAGAAGCTCGGACAGTTCGACCATCGGGGGCGTGCCGGGAAAGGTCATCTGGAATCCCTCGCCCAGCATCGATTGGGCGGTGTCCAGGTCGCGCGCCTCCATCGCTGCCAGATAGTCCTGCACCAGCCGGGCGGGATCGGGCAGGGCCGGGGCAGGTTGGCGGCTTTTCCCGCCGCGCGCATAGGCGTCGCCGGGATATTCGTGCAGCATCACGGTGATCGCCTCGTCGGGCGCCGGCACGACAAAGCGCACCGCATCGGTCAGCGCCGAGATCAGCCGTGTCTTTTCGTCGGCATCATAGCCTTCGAGGATGTGAGCCTCTATGATCGGCATATCATCCCTCCCTGAAATCTGCGCTTTTCGTATAACAGGCTATGGTATAGTGAAAGGTCAAATGCGAGGGCTGAAGAGGCCCTGACCGCCAGATATCCGGGCCATGAACCGGAAATCCGGTAGCCGACAGGAGACGCACCTTCGTGAGTATTCACGCGCAACCCACCCTTCCGGAAGGCGGAAAATCCCGCCGGGTCTACCTGTTGTTGCGCGATGAAATTTCGAATGGCTCGTTGTGCGAAGGCACCCGACTGCCCGGTGAGAACAAGCTGGCCGAGACCTTTTCCGTCAGCCGCATCACCATCCGCCGTGCATTGGAGGCCCTCGCGGCAGATGGCTGGATCCAAAAACGCATGGGCGCCGGATCCATCGTCCTGGCCAAGGGAGAGGCAGGCCAAAAGATTGCCGCCGATTTCGCCACCCTGATCCCCCATCTTGTTGAAATGGACCGCACCACGACGGCGCGTCTTTTGGCGTTTTCCTATGGTCCCGCCCCGGTCAACGTGGCGGATGGTTTGGGATTGCCCAAAGGCGGCAAGGTCCAGCAGGCGGTCCGCGTCCGGTATTCGGGCGAACAGCCGTTTTCCCATCTCACCACCTACGTCCCCGAAGAGATTGCGCGGAACTACGATGAAACCGATCTTGCAACGCAGCCCCTGTTTCGGCTCCTGGAACGCAGTGGCGTGATTGTGGACAGCGCCCATCAGTCCGTGACCGCGGCGCTGGCCGTTCCCGATGTGGCGGACGCGCTTGGCGTATCGGTCGGTGCGCCATTGCTGTTCGTGCAGCGGATCGTGCGCGACACCCACGGCAAGGGCGTGGAGCATCTGTCCGCCCTGTATCGGCCAGACCTGTTCCGGCTGGACATGCAACTGACCCGTGTGGGCGCGGGCGAGGCGCGCCATTGGGAACCGGTCATCGGGGCGCAAATGTCATGACCGGTAGAACGCTTCTGGATAAATTGTGGGCCGACCACGAAATTCTGCGACGCGATGACGGCGCGTCGTTGCTATGGGTCGACAGACATCTTGTACATGAAGGCTCGCATCACGCGTTCGCCAAGATCGCCGAGCGCGGGCTTGGGGTCGCCGAACCCGGCCTGACCTACGGCGTCGTCGACCACTACGCACCCACCCGTGGCGGTCCGGCGACCGACGCCATCGCGCGGATGATCGCCACGCTGGAGGCCAATACCGCCAAGCACGCGATCACGTGTTTCGGGCTCAAGGATCCACGGCAGGGCATCGTCCATGTGATCGGCCCGGAACAGGGACTGACGCTGCCCGGCCTGCTGGTCAATTGCGGCGACAGCCACACCTCGACCCACGGGGCGTTCGGTGCGCTGGCCTTTGGGATCGGCGCCACCGAGGTGTCGCATGTTCTGGCCACGCAAACCGTCTGGCAGACCAAACCGAAATCCATGCAGATCAATGTGACCGGGCAGCTTGGCCCCGGCGTCGGTGCAAAGGACCTGGCGCTGTCATGGATCGCGCATCTTGGTGCTGATGGCGGGCGGGGACATGCCATTGAATATACCGGGCAGGCGGTGCGCGCCTTGTCGATGGAAGGGCGCATGACGCTGTGCAATCTTTCGATCGAAGGCGGCGCGCGGTTTGGAATGATCGCCCCTGATCAGGTGACCTTCGATTACCTGCGCGGTCGGCCTTTTGCGCCCAGGGGTGCGGATTGGGATCGCGCCGTCGAGGCGTGGTCCAGGCTGCCAAGCGATGCCGATGCCACCTATGACCGTGTGGTCACGCTGGATGCCGCCGAGATCGCACCGATCGTGACATGGGGCACCTCGCCCGAGGATGCGCTACCGGTGACGGGCCGTGTGCCCGATCCGGCCGGTCTGGACAGCGCCAGGGCGGACCGGGTTCGCGCGGCGCTTGATTACATGGGCCTGACCCCGGGCCGCCCCCTGACCGAAGTCGCCATCGACCAGGTGTTCGTGGGCTCCTGCACCAATGCGCGGATCGAGGATCTGCGCGCGGCCGCTGCCGTTCTGGCCGGACGGCGCGCCAGGGTGCCCGGGATCGTGTCGCCCGGTTCCCAACAGATCAAGGCCCAGGCAGAGGCGGAAGGTCTGGACAAGATCTTTATCGATGCGGGCCTCGACTGGGTCGGGGCAGGCTGTTCGATGTGCGTGGGCATGAACGGCGATCTTGTTGCGCCGGGCAAACGCTGTGCGTCGACCACCAACCGTAACTTTCGTGGGCGCCAGGGGCGCGGCGCGCGGACGCACCTGATGTCGCCCGCGATGGTGGCCGCGGCCGCGATCACCGGGCACCTGACGGATGTGCGCGACCTGCTGGATGGGAGGATCGTCTCATGAGCGGCTGGACACGCCATACCGGGCTGGCCATCGCGCTGGATCGGGAAAGCATCGACACCGACCAGATCATCCCGGCACGGTTCATGTCCACCCCGCGGTCCCAGGGCTATGGCGGCTTCTTGATGCGCGACCTCAGGTTTGACGCGAATGATGAGCCGGCGGCGGATTTCCCGCTGAACCGGATGCCCGAGGCCAGCGTGCTGGTCACCCGCCGCAATTTCGGCAGCGGCTCATCGCGCGAGGCGGCCGTCTACGCCCTCGTTGATTTCGGCATCCGCGTGGTCATCGCGCCAAGCTTCGGCGACATTTTCGCATCGAATTCCGTGAACAACGGGTTGTTGGCGGCGCGGGTCGATGCAGGGTTGGTGGATCAGTTGATCGCGCGCTTGGCAGGCGGCAGCGCCGAGGCAACTGTCGATCTGAACGACCAGACGATTCTCGTAGCTGGCATGACAATTCCATTCTCGCTGGACGAGGTCTGGCGGCAGAAACTGATCAATGGTTGGGACGATATCGATCTGACCCAACAGCACCGGGATGCCATCGCGGCATATCGCGCTAAAAGAAAAGCAATCCAGACATGGGCGTTTCCAGTTGCGGAAACTGACCCGGAAAGCGCGGCGCAAACTTGAGTGTCGTCAAAAAACTGCCGGGTTTCCGGCGAACAGGGTAGGAGGAAAAAACCCATGAAAGCCAAACTACTTGCCGGTGTTGTTGCCGGTGGCGCACTGTTCGGGGCCATGGCCCATGCACAGCAAACCATCACTGCGGTCCATGCGTTTCCGGAAACGCTGATCTACACGCAGAGCTTTTTGCAATTCGTGGATGCGGTGAACGAAGCCGGTGAGGGTGTCATCCAGATCGATGTGCGCGGCGGCCCCGAGGCCATCGGCATGTTCCAGCAGCCCGATGCCGTGCGCGACGGGATCGTGGACATGGTCTACACGCCCGGTTCGTTCTACGGCGGCGCGCTGCCCGAGAAAGACGCCCTCGTGGCATCGAACATCACGGCAATCGAAGCGCGTGAAAACGGCGGCATCGCCCTGATCGACGCGGTTCATCGCGAACGCATGGGCGTGATGTACCTGGGCTGGTTCGACAGCGGGGTCTGCTACAACCTGTGGACGCGCGACGCCCCGACCTTTGATGCCGAGGGCAACCTTGAGGTCGAAGGTCTGCGCCTGCGCGGCAACGCGGTCTACAACGCGTTCTTCACCAACTATCTCGAAGCACAGGTCATCGACCTGCCCACAGGCGAAGTCTTTGGCGCGCTTCAGAACGGCGTCGTTGACGCCACCGGCTGGACCCAGATCGGCCTGATCGACCTGCGTTGGAACGAATTCCTGAACTACCGGATCGAACCTTGCTTCTTCTCGACCGACCTCGGCGTCATCGTGAACCTCGAAAGCTGGGAGAGCCTGACGCCAGAGGCGCAGCAGATCCTTCAGGATGTCGCGATCCAGCATGAGATCAACAGCGTGAACGCACTCCGCGCCAAGCGGGACGAGGACTTTGCCGCCCTGGAAGAGCAGGGCATGCAGGTGGTCGAACTGGAAGGCGAGGCGCGCGCCAACTATCTTGCCGCCGCGCGTGAGACGACCTGGGAACGGATGCGCGAGCTGATGGAAGCTGATCCCGCAGCCGCCGCCGATTACGACACGCTGATCGGCCTGTTCTACGATCCCGCGGCGGATTGATCAAAACCGGGACCGGGGCGGCCTGACGGCCCCGGTCCCAATGCTCTTGCGCTGTCCGTCCGGAGATATCATGCGCCCCTTGGTTCGCGTCTATGACGCCCTTCTTTACACGATGGCCCTGATCGCAGGGCTGACGCTTGTGTGGCTGATGGTGTCGGTGGTGGCGTCGGTCGTGATGCGCAATCTGGGTGTGCAGCCGTTCGCATGGCTGTTCACCTCAGCAGAATACGGCCTGCTTTACATGACGATGCTGGGCGCGCCGTGGCTGGTCCGCGAAAAAGGACATGTTCACATCGAATTGGTCACTGCAGCGCTGCCGCCAAGTCTGCGCCGCATCGTCAGCCGGTCGGTGGCGGCGGCCTGTGTGGCTGTGTCTCTTGTCCTTGCCTGGTACGGGCTTCAGCTGTTTCTCACGAATATCGAGCGCAATGATTTTGATGTGCGCGCGTATTACTACCCGCGCTGGTTGCTGACCGTGACCTTCCCCATTGCGTTCACCTTCATGGCCGTCGAATTCGCCCGGTTCGTCTTTGGCCCCGATCTCATGCATTCAGGCGAAGCGGGGATCCACGAATAATGGAATGGTATGAAGCCCTGGGGCTGCTTGTCGGCAGCATCATGTTCCTCATGGCGCTGGGCATGCCTGTCGCCCTCGCGTTCCTGGCGGCCAATATCCTTGGCGCGTGGGTGTTCATGGGCGGCGAACGGGGCATCGGCGCGCTCTTGAACAATGGCTGGGGGGCGCTGACGATCTTTGCGCTGGTGCCGATCCCCCTGTTCTTGCTGATGGGCGAGATTTTTTTCCAGACGGGCCTTGGTGGCCGGATGTTTTCGGCGATCGACAAGCTGCTGGGCCGCCTGCCGGGGCGGTTGAGCTACGTGACGGTTCTGGGCGGCACGGGGTTTTCCACGCTGTCGGGATCATCCATGGGGTCCACGGCGTTGTTGGGATCGCTGATGGTCCCGGAAATGAGCCGGCGCGGCTACAAGAGCCACATGTCGATCGGCCCCATCCTCGGGACCGGCGGGCTTGCGATCATCATTCCGCCCTCGGCGCTTGCGGTGCTGTTGGCGACGCTGGCGCAGATCGACGTGGGGGCGCTGTTGATCGCCGGCGTGATACCGGGCCTGATCCTTGCATCCTTTTACGTCGCCACGATCTACGTGCAGACGCGGATCGATCCGGAGGCAGCGCCCGCATACGACGTGGAGCCGCTGTCAGCCTTGGAAAAGACCGGTCTGTTGATGCGGGACGTTGTGCCGATGATCGGTCTGATGGTCGTTATCGTCATCATGATGATCAACGGTGTCGTCACGCCGTCCGAGGCTGCGGCCTTCGGGGCGCTCGGTGTCCTGATCCTGGCGGCGGTCTATCGCTGTCTGACATGGGAATCGATCAAGAAATCGGTGCGCGGCGCACTGCGCGTGACGCTGATGGCCTACCTGATCGTCTTTGGCTCGGCCACGTTCAGCCAGCTTCTGGCCTTTTCGGGCGCATCGCGCGGCTTGATCACCTGGGCCACCAGCTTTGATCTTGACCCGACGCTGATGCTGCTGGTGATGTTCGCGGTCCTGCTGGTTCTGGGCATGTTCATGGAACAGATCTCGATCATGCTGCTGACGGTGCCGATCTTCTTTCCGCTGGCCACGACCCTGGGGTTCGATCCGATCTGGTTCGGCCTGATCATGCTGCTGGCGCTTGAGATCAGTTTCACGACGCCGCCCTTTGGGTTGCTGTTGTTCGTGATGAAGGGGGTCGCCCCCCCGAACACCACAATGCGGGAAATCTACCGGGCGGCGTTTCCGTTCATCTTGTGCTCGCTGCTGCTTGTGGCGCTGCTGATCCTCTTTCCGCCGCTTGCGACCTGGTTGCCCAACAGCGGATAGCGCGCGGGCGACACGGCAGGTCTGCGGTTCTCAGCCTCCGCGAACCGATGCAATGGCCCAGGCCGCGAAGTCTGTCATCACCTGACCGGCGGCTGCGTTGAACGCATCGACCAGGACCGCGTTTTCCAGCGACCCGGCCTGCGCCGTGGCGGTGAAAGTGCGGGTGGCGATGATGCGCACGTCTTGTTCGCGCACGATCCGGACAATCAGGCCGATGGCGACCCGTGCGCTTTCCCCGTCGGGCGCAAGATCTGCCTGGAAATCGACCAGTTCAGTGACAATGGCGAAATCGCCACTGGCTCCCAAAGGCGTGCGGCCCACATAGCGAAAGGCCTGTGCCGCATCGAGGCTGCGCAGCATCAGGGTCTGGACCATCACGGGGGCGGGTTCGCTCCAGCGGACATCGGGCAGGTATTGCGCCTCCAGCGCGCTGGGCCGGATCATGATCCGGTCCGTTTCCAGCGCGCCGCTGGTGGTTGGCAATTCCAAGATCACATCGCGTGCAAGCATGCGGCCCGGCGATGCGGCCGCCTGTGCAGGCGGGCGGAGTTCGAACACATTGAGCGGCGTTGTCGCGTCGCTGAGCGCCGACAACGTTCCGCACCCGGCCAAGACGGGCAGGGCGGCGGATACGATCAATGCGCGGATCATGGCAACAGTGTTCAAACCATCCTCACCTTCTGAATTCCGGGACATCCTGATCAAGGAAGAACCGCGCCGGGTCACGCCCGATCTGTTGTGTCAGCCGATCCAGGTTGGCGATCAGCGTACGGGTTTCCTGCGCCAGTCGTGAATAGAGCGGCAAGGCCGTCGTCGTGAATTCCTGAACGCCCGGCGCGGAGGAGTTCACGATCTGCTGAAATTGCGCAAAGGCCTCGGACGCGGCTTGCCCCGCCGCCCTGAGATCGGCGGAAATCTGTGGCAGGTCGTCAGACACCGCGGCGACGGCCGCATTCAGGCCCTGAACCGTGGTCTCGAGTTCGCCGACAAGGCCGGCGATATCCTCGTTGATCAGTTGATCCGCGCCGCCAAAGGCGCTTTCCGCTGCCACCAGCGTGCGTTCGCCCGTTTCCATGGCCCCATTGATCGCGGTCAGCGTTTGATTGGCATTGGCAAAGGTCTCTGTGACCTGCGCCAGGGTCAGCTGCGCGGTGGTCACCAGATCCGCCACGCCTGCTCCCGCTTGTGTCAGGTCGGTGCCCAGGCTGTCGATGGTCGCGGTCGCATTGTCCACTGCAGCCCTGATGTCTGCCACGATCGCGGGCAGATCGGCCTGCGTTACCGCGTTGATCGATTGGATGGCCTCGGTCGCCTGGGCGACCACGGCGCGGGTTTCGGTCAGAAGCGGGGCGCCCTGATCTTCGATCAAACCGTCCAGCCGCACGGCGACGGCACCGACCGACCCCGACGCCTCGTCGAGGCTGACCAGCAAGGCATTGACCTGCGCCAGCGTGGCCTCGGCTTCCTGCAGCCGCGCCGTGGCGGTGACGCCGGTGGTTCCCAGGGTCTCCATCATCGCACTGGCATCGGTGCGCAGCATCGTCAGGTCGCTGCGCAACGTGGCCAGCGTTTGCTGCACATCGGTCGCGGTTGCGGTCAGATCCTCGGCGATGAAACGTTCAACCTCGCCGACCGCGCCCTGCACGGCGTCAAGCGTATTGGTGCCGCTTGCGACAATCGCGGTGGATTGGTCCGCCAGCAATCCGATGGAGGCCAGCGTTTCATCGGCGCTTGCCAGCACGACCGTCAATTCCTGCGTCAGCGAATCCAGCGTGGTGTTGAACCGGTTGATCTGCTCGGCGAACTGGTCGACCGTGCCCGCCATTCCGGAAAACCCGTCCAGCGCGGCGGCGAAGTCTTCGGAGGCAAGTTCGACATTCGCAAGGATCCGGTCGAGCCGGCCTTCGTTTTCGCCACTGAAAAGACTGCCGACCTCCTGGATCACGCGCAGGGTTTCGCTGACCAGTTCGGGCGCGTCTTCGGACAGGGATTGCAGGGTGGATCGCCCGGCCGCAATCACCGGAACGTCGCCCCTGCCCTGCGCCGTCAAAAGGGCGGCGTCGGGCGTGCCGGGCCCTATGCCCACAAAGGACACACCGGTCACGCCCTGGGATTCTATCGTGGCGACGCTGTCGGTGCGAACGGGAGTCTCGGCGGCAACCTCCACGCGCACGGTGATGGTGCCGTCATTCTCGGGCGACAGCCGGACGTCGACGACCTGTCCGACCGGTAGACCGCTGAACCTGACGTCAGAGGCATTGCTAAGCCCTGACACGGATCCAAACCGGATGTCGTAATAGGCAAACTGGCGGTCCAGTTCCAGCCGGGCGAACCACAGGAAAAAGGCCACGATCCCCAAAAGCCCTGCGATCGTGAAGATACCGATCAGGATATAGTTGGCTTTCGTTTCCACCTAGATCTCATCCTTGCCTGTATTGTTTTCCTGAGCCGCCAGCGCGGCCCGCGCCCGTGGCCCGTGGAAGTAGTCGTGCACCCAGGGGTCATCCACCGTCAGCATATCCTGCATCGTTCCCGTGACCAGCACCCGGCGATCGGACAGGACCGCGATGCGGTCGCAGATGGCATGCAGTGTATCAAGATCATGGGTGACGAGGAAAACCGTTAGTCCAAGCGACCGGCTGAGTCCACGGATCAACTCATCGAAAGCCGCGGCTCCGATCGGGTCCAGACCGGCGGTGGGTTCGTCAAGAAACACGATCTCGGGGTCAAGGGCCAGCGCGCGTGCCAGCCCGGCGCGTTTGCGCATCCCCCCCGACAGTTCGGACGGGTACTTGTCCCCGGCAAGGTAGGGCAGCCCGACCATCGAGATCTTCAGGTCGGCCAGCGCGCGCGCGGTCGTGGGATCAAGTCCCGGGATGGCCTGCATCGGCACTTCGACATTCTCGCGCACGGTCAGGGATGAAAACAGGGCGCCGTCCTGAAACATCACACCCCAACGGGTCTCGATCCTCGCGCGGGCCGTCTGGTCCATCTTGCGCAGATCGTTGCCGAAGACGGTGATGGTTCCCTCGGCGGGGGTCTGCAGCCCCGCGATCGTGCGCAAGAGAACCGATTTGCCCGTCCCCGAGCCGCCGACGACACCCAGGATTTCGCCGCGATACACGTCCAGGTCCAGCCCGTCATGCACCACATGCGTGCCGAACTGGTTGCGCAGCCCTCGGACCTGTATGATCGCCTCTGGTGGGGTTTGTGTCATGCTCATAGCCCGATCTGCGCAAAGAAGATCGAGAATAGCGCATCCGCCACGATCACAGCGAAGATCGCGGTCACAACTGCCTTTGAGGTCTGCCTGCCAAGGGACTCGGCATTGCTTTCGACCTGCATCCCGGCATGGCAGCCCACGACGCCGATGATCAGCGCAAAGACCGGTGCCTTGATGAGCCCAACCATCAGATGCGACACGTCCGTGCCCTCGATCAGCCGCGTGCGGAACATCTCGGGCGAGATGCCAAGCTCGATCCACGACATCAGCGCGCCGCCGAACAATCCCGCCATGTTGGCGATCAGCCCCAGGATGGGCAGCATCAGCAGCAGTGCCAGGATGCGCGGCACGAACAAGATCATGGCCGGGTCCAGGCCCAGTGTGCGCATGGCGTCGATTTCCTCGCGCATCTTCATCGACCCGATGGCCGCCGTGAAGGCCGATGCCGTCCGCCCCGCGACAATGATCGACGTCAGCAAGATCCCCAGTTCGCGCAGGATCGAAACCGCGATCAGGTCGACCACGAACACCTCGGCGCCGAACTGCCGCAACTGCGATGCGCCCTGGAACGCCAGCACGACGCCGATCAGGAACGACATCAGTGCCACGATCGGAACGGCCCTGTAGCCGACTTCCTCGCAGTGATGGACAAGCGATGTCAGCCGGAATTCGCGCGGGTGCAGGGCCGCGCGGGCAAGGCGTGACAGGAACAGGCCGAAATACCCGACAAGATCCAGCACGAACATCACGCCACCGGCCACGCCCCGCCCGATCCTTTCGATGACGTCGGACAGGGTGGCGGGTGTTTGCGGGGTCGTCTCGGGCTTGGGCATGGACTGTGCGACGCTGGCCAGCAGGCTGTCGGTTTCGGGCCGGGTGCCAAGGACCGCGAACCGCGCCCCCGTGGCCTCGACCCGATCCTTGAGCGTCATCACCATCCACGCCCCCGCAGTATCGAGCCGTGTGACATCGCTTAGATCCAGCTCGACATCCGCGCCATCTTGCAATCCGGTCAGCCGCCTCTGGATGTCGGCAACGGTGTAGATGGTGACATGTCCCCCCATCACGACCGACGTCGATCCGGATTGCGGTATGATATCGATCTCGGTGGACAGGTCTGAAGGCATTGTCATGACCTCCGTTCCCGCGCGATATACGGAACGCTGGCGCAGACGTTCTGGTAAAGCATCGGCCGAGGGGAAGTAAAGCCGCGCCTCTATACACTGACAGGGTTATTTTGGGATCCGTTGGGACGCCGGCACCGGGCGTGCGCTGTGCCTTGCCGTGGGAGGTGGCTGTTTGCATCTTGCGCCAAAGTGCTCAATGACGCGTGATCGATTGACAATGCATGGCAAGTCCACACGGTGGGGGCAGGGGTGGGGATGATGCAGGATTTCGGAACATACGACTATGTCATCGTGGGGGCCGGCAGCGCGGGGTGCGTCCTGGCCAACCGGTTGAGCGAGGATGCGGGCAAACGTGTCTTGCTGCTGGAGGCGGGTGGCCGCGACAATTACCATTGGGTCCATATCCCTGTCGGCTACCTGTACTGCATCGGAAACCCGCGCACCGACTGGGGGTTCAAGACGGCACCGTGCGACGGGCTTCAGGGCCGTTCGCTGCTCTATCCCCGCGGCAGGATCCTGGGCGGCTGTTCGTCGATCAACGGGATGCTGTATCTGCGCGGACAGGCGGCGGATTATGACGGCTGGCGGCAACTGGGGCTGACCGGATGGGGGTGGGACGATGTCCTGCCCTATTTCATGAAGTCCGAGGACTACTACTCCGGCCCCGACGAGGCGCATGGCGCGGGCGGCGAATTGCGGGTCGAACAACAGCGCCTGCATTGGGATATCCTGGACGCGTGGAAAGACGCGGCCGTGGCTGCGGGTTTGCCCGAAACCCCGGATTTCAACCGCGGCGACAATCACGGTGTCGGGTATTTCAAGGTCAATCAGCGGCGGGGCTGGCGCTGGAGCACGTCGAAAGGGTTCCTCAAGCCTGTTGCAGGGCGGCCCAATCTCACCGTCATGACCCATGCCCAGGCGGAACGCCTGACCTTTGACGGGCGCCGGGCGACGGGTGTCCGGTTCCGCCGCAAGGGACAGTTGGCGCAGGTGCGCGCCCGGCACGAGGTCATCCTATCATCCGGGGCCATCGGGTCGCCCCAGATCCTGCAACTGTCGGGCATCGGCCCGGGCGCATTATTGCGATCCCATGGCATCGACGTGGTGCTGGACAGCGCGGGCGTTGGTGCGAACCTTCAGGACCACCTGCAGATCCGTTGCGCCTACAAGGTCACCGGGGCCCAGACCCTGAACACCATGGCGGGCAGCCTCTGGGGCAAGGCCCGGATCGGTCTGGAATACCTGTTGACCCGGTCAGGTCCGATGTCGATGGCACCCAGCCAGCTCGGAGCCTTCGCCTATTCATCGCAGGACGTCGCCACGCCGGATCTGGAATACCATGTGCAACCGGTCACCCTGGAGGCGTTCGGCCAGGCCCCCCATGATTTTCCCGCCATCACCGCCAGCGTCTGTCACCTGCGCCCCGAAAGCCGCGGTCATGTCCGGATCGTTTCCCCTGACCCGCGCGCGCATCCCGAGATACAGCCGAATTACCTGTCCACCGAGGGCGACCGGATCGTTGCCGGACGGGCAGTCCGCATGACGCGCAAGATCATGGCGCAAGATCCCCTGGCCCGGTATCGCCCGGAAGAGTTCAAGCCGGGCCCGCAATACCAGACCGATGCGGAATTGGTCGAGGGCGCAAGCCAGATCGCCTCGACCATCTTTCATCCCACGGGGACCGTGCGCATGGGCACCGACCCCGATGCGGTCGTGGACGGCGCGCTGCGGGTCAGGGGCATCGACGCGCTGCGCGTCGTCGATGCATCGGTGATGCCGCTGATCACATCGGGCAATACCAATGCACCCACAATCATGATCGCGGAAAAGGCGGCCGACATGATCCGTGCCGATGCCCGGATGGCCGACCGCGCCTGAAGTGGCGAGATCGGCGGGCACAGGCCATTGATCGCGCAGGGCATGGCTTCGTGCAAAGTCGGTTGGTGCAGCCCGTCAGCCCAACCTTGAGCATGTCGCGCATGGTGCCGCCGCTATCCCGCCAGCGTCATGTCGACGTTGAAACGCCCAATGAGACGCGATACGCCTGAGCCATGGTAAAAAGCCTTTTCCCGCTTGCCGCCCTGCTGATGGGGTCGGCCTTCTTGTTGTTTGCCGGCGGCGTGAACAGCCTGATCCTGCCCGTTCGAGGAGAGGCCGAAGGTTTCTCGGCGGCGGCGCTGGGTCTTCTCGGCACCGGATGGGCGATCGGGTATGTGGGGGGCTGTATCAGGACTCCGGCGCTCGTGGTGCGCGTGGGCCATATAAGAGCCTTTGGCGCGATGTGCGCGCTGGCGGCAATTGCCGTGTTGCTGTCGCTTGTCCTGATCACGCCCTGGGTCTGGATACCGGTCCGGGCCTTGTCCGGGTTCTGTTTCGCCGGCGCCGCGATGATCGTGGAAAGCTGGCTGAACGAGCGTGTGGACAAGGCCTCCAGAGGCCGCGTGTTCGGGATTTACACCATGGTCAATCTTGCCGCGACGACGGCGGGCCAGATGGTTCTGACGCTTGGGGATGCGAACGGCTATTTCTTCTTCGTTCTGGCCGCCATGGTCTACTGCCTCGCACTTCTGCCGACCGCGATTTCCGCCACGACGACACCCAAGGCGCTGACCAGCGTGTCGTTGAACCTGCCCGCCTTGTGGCGCAATTCGCCGATTGCGGTCGTCGCGGTCCTGATGGTGGGGGTGTCCAATGCGTCCTTTGGAACCCTCGCGGCCGTCTACGCGGCCCGGATCGGACTGGACCTTGGCGATATCGCGCTTTTTGCCAGTATTCCCCTTCTTGCAGGGTCCATCG
>Ga0102938_10000603_pt1 | contig 26687 bp, 21 predicted proteins | sample SalPonR2_B_D2_MG_FD_84516 | JGI IMG/M metagenome (GOLD analysis project Ga0102938, IMG submission 84516) | Salt pond soil microbial communities from South San Francisco under conditions of wetland restoration - Salt Pond MetaG R2_B_D2_MG | ecosystem: Environmental > Aquatic > Marine >... | reverse complement strand
TTCCTGTTGAACGGGGCGGCGCTGACCTGCTGGTGCTCGGCGCGGCAATTCGACGCGCCCTAGAATCTTGGCCCGATCTTCTGTAGCATTTTGCAGTTCGGGTCGTTTGGCAGGTTCTGTGCTCTTGGCAACAGGGGCATCTTCAGGCACCAATGGGCTAACCTCTGTGGTTTCTTCTGCTGGTGTTGTAACCTCAGTCGGACTAACCGATTTTTCAGCTTTCTGCGTGGCCGCTGTCTTTTTGGTTTTCGCTGGAGATTCAAACGGCTCCTCTTCGCCGGCGCTTTGATTATCCTCACTGACTGCAGGTTGCGCTGCTGCGACTTCAGGTTCTGCGGTTGGAGCAGGGGTCTTAGGAACGGCTGGTAGTTCAGAGGAGTCTTGTGCAGTTTCAGGTTGTGTTGCTGCAACCTCTTCCGATTCCTGAGGGACAACAGTACGCCGGCGGCGGATCAGTCCTGGTTTAATCCGTTCTTCTTCAACTTTTTCCTGGGGCGGATTATTGAAGTTTTCAAATTTATGGATATCCTCATCACTCAAGGAACTGGCATGAGAAGCAACATCGACACCGGCCTCAGCGAGTTTTGCCAGTAGATCTTTGTTTTCAATGCCTATTTTTTTTGCAAGTTCGTAAACTCTGACCTTGACCATCAATTCTCCCTTACCAGTTCATACCTGTTCAATTCACTCTTGAGCAATGTTGCCAGCGCTCCATCCTGAATGGCAACGACACTGCGCTCTTGTTTCCCTAACATCTGCCCGAGTGATACCTTGTCAAACAACTGTGTGCAAAAAATCTGCTGTCGTGTTGCTGTTCTGTTAATTTTTTCTTTCATATTGCCGGTTATGTCAGTCGCCATAACAACTACAATGGGCGGCAAGGGGCTCTTTAACGCATCCAGCACCATATTGCTGCCGGCGACCAACTGCCCCGCTTTGCGCGCCATCAGTATCAGTCCCCTGAGGCGCTGAATCAGCACCAGCTGCAGCTGGTGTTGTAACTCAGCCAATACGACCGGCTGTGTCGTTGCACCAAAAACCCGGCGAAAGCTATTCTTCTTAACTGCCTGCGCCAGACACTGCCGGCTAAAACAGGTATAAAGACCGCGACCAGGTAACTGCTGTCGATAATCCACCACAACCTGCCCCTGTGGCGCAAGGACAAATCGCAGGAGCTGTTTTTTATCGTCTACCGTACGGCAGGCAACACAACTGCGCTGTGGTTGGTTTGTGGCCATTACTGCTGATTATACCTCATCCTTGTCGGAATCAGCCGCCGGCGACTCAGCCTCAGCCTCCGCCGCGTCATCAACATCGGTCGCAGCGGCAGGCTCTTCTTTACTGCTGGGAGCAAACAGATCCTCTGCTGCCTGGCGTTCAGAAGAAACAGGTTCTTCGTCCTGATCCTCCTCCTGGGCGCGTGACTCACTCTTGATATCGATTTTCCAACCGATCAGCTTGGCTGCCAGCCGGACATTCTGTCCCTTCTTGCCGATCGCCAATGAAAGTTGATCGTCAGGAACGATAATTTCCATCGCCTGATCTTCATCGTCGATATAAACGCGTGATACTTCTGCCGGAGCCAGAGCAGCGCAGGCAAAGCGTGCCGGATCATGGGTCCAGGGGATAATATCGATGCGCTCACCACGCAACTCAGTGACAACGTTCTGAACCCGTGAACCACGCATACCAACACAGGCCCCAACCGGGTCAACATCCACATCATGAGAGAGGACTGCCATTTTAGCGCGGCTGCCGGGCTCGCGAACGGCGGCCTTGATCTCAACAATACCCTCGGCAATTTCAGGAACTTCAGAGGTGAACAGAGAAATCAACAGTCCCGGATGGGTGCGCGAAAGAATAATTTGAGGACCCTTGGCAGACAATTTAACTTCAGAAATATATGCGCGAACGCGGTCAGACTGACGGTAATTTTCCCGTGGCACCTGTTCCCGGCTGGGCAGTAAGGCCTCGGCACGACCCAGGTCAACAATCAGGTCCCCACGCTCATAGCGACGGACAATGCCGTTCACCACTTCACCAACGCGATCACTGAATTCATTGTAAATTCCTTCGCGCTCAGCCTCACGAACCTTCTGAATAATAACCTGTTTAGCTGTCTGGGCGGCAATACGACTGAAAGAGCCGGCTTCCATCATCATCCCGAGGGAGTCACCAATTTCGACATCGGGATCAACTTCCCGCGCCTCATTGATGTCAATTTCCTTATAGGAGTCGACCACCTCATCAACGACTGTTACAAACTCAAATACTTCGACTTCACCAATCTCCGGGTTAAAATGTGCTTCAAGATCACGGGTGTTTCTGAATTTCTTGTTAGCAGCAGATAAGACTGCAGACTCCAGCGCATCGATCAGTACATCGCGATCGATTCCTTTGTCTTTAACAACCTGATCGATGATGTGATTAAGGTTACCCACCATCCTACAATACCCCTTTAAGTGTGATGCGGATGCAAACTGCATCGGCAAACGTTTAAAATTCAGGCACCAGATGTGCCGTATCAATATTGGAAAGTGAAACCCGAACCTCAGCTTGACGATCCTGCAACGCGATAACTATATGATTCTCTTCCAGCGCGACGATCCTGCCACTGATGGTTTTTCTGCGCCTGTCTAAACCGTCGACATCGATCGCATCAATTGTTTTAATTTTAGCCAGATGATCGCAAAAGCGTTCAAAATCAGCGCGTTTTTTCAGCGGACGATCCAACCCTGGCGAAGACACTTCCAGGTTGTAAGCCGTTGGGATCACATCTTCCACATCCAGCAGGGAGCTGATCTGTCGACTGGCGGTAGCACAATCATCAAGGGTGACCCCCCCTGCCCGGTCAAGAAAGAAACGCAACACCCAGCCTTGTGGCTCGCGCCGATACTCAACATGTACCAGTTCAAGACCCAGTTCCTCGAACAATGGCAACACCAGAGCTTCAACTTTTCCTATCAGGTCCATCATGCACCTTTTTGACATAAAAAAAAGCGAGCCGCGAAGCTCACTTTACAAAATCACCGTAAAACCTGACCCTTTTACCACGCTACAAAGACAAAGGCAAGGGGAAAACGGTTAAAAACCAGAATCTGATGCAGAATACAGAATAAAGAAGTCAGTCGTCAGGAGGGTTTTAACTTCTATATTCTTAATTCTGAGTTCGCCCTTACCCTTCCCCTCTTCCTGTCTTTTTACCGCACGTGTTATCGATCTGATTGAACATTCCGCGTAAGATCCTGACCTCTCGTTCATTGAGGCCGGCACGACCAAGGATACGGCGGTAAGTACGCATAATGTGATCCGGATTCTGGGGATTGAGATAGTCGATATACAGCAGTGATTCGGTCATGTGTGCGTAAAGCGCTTCAAGCTGCTGATTGTCGGCCAATTTTTTACGCCCATGCTCCTGCCCGGCGATCTCTCCAGCTCTTTTGTAAACTTCGTAAAGGCAGATCAGCACCGCTTGCGACAGATTCATCGACGGCAGACGCGCATCGGTGGGGATAGTAACAAAGTGCTGACACAGATCCAGCTCCGAGGTAAACAAGCCTTTGTCCTCTCGTCCAAAGACCATAGCGCAGGTACTTTCCGGATCAATGTTGAGAATCAGATCTGCGGCCTCGTCAGGGTGGAGCATGCCCTCACGGTAACGGCCGAAACGCCGCGTTGTACCGATACTTAAGGAACAATCAGAAAGCGCCTCCGGCAAAGAAGAATAGATCGTTGCCTGTTCGAGCAGATCAGCTGCCTTAACCGCCATGTTCCGGGCTTCACGTCCGAGATGATCGACCTGGGGGTTAACCAGGCGCAGATCGATTGCACCATAGTTGAACATGGCACGACAGACCGAGCCGATATTGCCTGCCCCTTGTGGTTCGACCAGAACAATGGCCGGGCGGTTAGTGGGTCGTTGCTGCTGATCAGTTGTCATATTTTTTTGTCAGTCATGCTTTAGCTGATTCCATCTGTGGATCGAACCCATGTTGCCGGTAGAGCCGAAACCGTTCTCGCGCTGTATCTGCCAGCTGTGGATCGTAGGTTTCGGCAAAGTCATAAATTATCTGAAAATTTTGAAAAAAGGTTGGTGAGCAGGGGGACACACAGATTAGCACAGCAGCCTTATTGGGGTTATCCTCCACGCTTGAAATGATGATTGCTTCGTCACAAGATTCGCCGTTAGTACTCATCACCTTGTGGGGGAGAAAAGAATCTTTTTTCCAGGTCCATAAATAACGATCAAGGGCCGTGGCCATGTCAGTATCAGCGACAATAACGAGAATACGTTGACCATGGTTAAAATGCATTTCTACGAGGCGACCGACATGCAGGGCTTTTTCCTGACGCTCGAGTCGTACAAAAGTAATTGCGGGTAAGCTCATTACTGGGGACGTTCGAGCAGTAGCTTCATCAGTTCGTGCCCTTTTACCTTATAGCCGGTATCAGCAGCTTCTTTTTCTGAATAGGCAAGTGCCGAGGAAGCAAAATCGCAGCGAGAATCATAGAGCACAAAAGGGACAGGATCACGGGTGTGGGTGCGCTTGGCAACCGGAGTCGGATGGTCTGGTGTCACCAGGATGCGGCAATCTCCAATCTGATCAAGACCCTTGATGATGGTGCCTACTACCTCCCGGTCGAAGTTTTCTATCGCTTCGATCTTTTCTTTCAATAAACCGCCATGGGCCGCTTCATCCGGAGCTTCAACATGGAGATAGACAAAATCGCGGGTTTTTAGCGCGTCAATAGCATATTCGGCCTTACCACGATAATTGGTATCAATATAGCCGGTTGCGCCCGGTACCTGGATGATATCAAGACCGGCATTGACGCCGATACCGCGGATCAGGTCAACGGCAGAAATAACGGCGCCGCTCAAGCCATAACGCTGCTGATAGGTATCCATGGTGGGGCGGCGCCCATGTCCCCACAGCCAGATGGAATTTGCCGGAAGTTGTCGCTGGGCCACGCGGCGATTGTTGACCGGATGATCGAGCAGGAGCATCTGCGCTGAATTCATCAGCTCATGAAGGATCGCTGCCCCCTCCCCCTGAGGAAGATGATCTTCAATACTCTGGGCAGAGATATCATGGGGCGGAGTGAATTTGAGTTGATCTTTACCATTTTTCCAGACCATCAGGTGCCGATAGGAAACACCCGGGTAGAAATGAAACTCATCCCCGCCCAGTTCAGTATGGAGGCACTGAATCAACTCAGTGGCCTCTTCAGTACTGATGTGACCGGCAGAAAAATCTCCCATGTAGATTTTGCCGAAATGGGCTTCCAGCCAGACAAAGTTAAGGCGAAACGCCACGTCGTCCGGATCCAGCTCAACCCCCATGCTGGCCGCCTCCAGGGGAGAACGCCCGGAGTAACAATCACCGGGGTTGTAGCCGAACACCGACAGATTGGCAACATCACTGCCTGGGGGGTAGCCGTCTGGAACGGTCGCCGCCAGGCCGACCTGCCCCTTGCGGCACAGTTCGTCCATATTGGGGGTGTGGGCCGCCTCAAGAGGGGTTTTTCCGTCGAGTTCTTCCATTGGTTCATCGGCCATACCATCGCCGAGAAGAATGATATATTTCATGAATTATCCTGTTCTCTGGTCATCCACGCGGGTGAAACTGTTGATGCACCTGCTTAAGGCGTTCCTGGATAACATGGGTGTAAATCTGGGTTGTTGAAACGTCCGCATGTCCAAGCATCGCCTGGACTGCGCGTAAATCTGCCCCGTTTTCAAGAAGATGGGTCGCAAAAGAGTGACGCAGCAGATGCGGATAGACGGTTTTATTGATCCCCGCGCAAAGAGCATAGACTTTGAGTTTTTTCCAGAACCCCTGGCGACTTAATTTATCCCCTCGAGTATTTAAAAAAACCTCCTGGCGCGACTTGCCTTTCATCATGAGCGGTCTAACATTCTGCAAATAATCGTTGAGAAATTCAAGGGCAACTTCTCCTAAAGGGATTAATCGTTGCTTTGACCCCTTCCCCATAACGTTTAAGCAACCGATATCGAGCTTCATGTCTGACAGGCGCAGATCCATCAGTTCACTGACGCGCATCCCGGTGGCGTAAAGCACCTCCAGCATGGTTCGATCACGGCGAGCAACATAGGTGTCACTGCGGGGCGTTTCTAATAGCTTTTCAACCTCGGCTGTGCTGAGCAAATGCGGCAATTTAGATCGGGTCCGTGGCGCATCGATACGAGTGGTGGGATCTGCTGTCGTATGTCCCTCGCGTACCAGAAAGCGATGAAAATGACGTATGGTACTTAACGTGCGGGCACGACTTCGAGGAGCCAACCCCTGTTCACGTAAATGGGTGAGAAATCTGACAATCATTAACGGGTCGATGTCCTCAGGTTTCTCAATCTGTTCTGTTTGTGAAAGGTAATCGCTATACGCGGCAAGATCACGCGCGTAGGCGGCAATGGTATTGGCAGCCAGACCTTTTTCGACACTGATAAAATTAAGGAAATGATCGACACAGGTATTCATTGTCAGTGCGCCACCTTATTCCAATCGGTCCAGCAGGGTCTGACGTACGCTGTCAATGCGTGCCGGATCAACAATTTTCTGCCCAAAAATATCGTGGACATAAAAGACATCAGCAGCCTGGTCAACCTTGGTTGCGATCTTTGAAACAGCAATGTAAAGACCAAGCTCTTTTAATGTTCTGGTAATCTGATATAACAAGCCTACCTTGTCGGTAGCAAAAATATCAATAACTGTATAGCTTTCGGAGACCTCATTATCAAACTCAATCCGGTTCGGTCGCGGCACTTGCCGATTTTTGTTGGTATAAAAACTCGGGGTCTGAAGTTTGGCAACCAGATCCTCGACGAGAACACGGCCTTCCAGAACCGCAGTTAAGTCATCCTCAAGTTTGCGCCATTTTTCCGGGTTGCTGACAGTTTCGCCATGAACGCTGTTGACCTGTAAAACATCGAGAACGTCACCGTCTTTCCGGGTATAGATCTGTGCTCCCAGGATATTGACAGAATGAGCCGCCATAACGCCGGCAATCTGTGAGAAAAGACCGGGAGAATCCATCGTAGCAATAGTAACCTCGGTAAATTTGGCATCCTTGATGTGCTCAATCTGCATCGCCAGCGCTTTGCGCCCGCGATTCAGGGCCAAACGCATATGCGGGATTATCTCGGCGGAACGATTACTAAGCAGATATCTGTTATTCAGACCGTTAATGGCTTTAGCCAGACGTTTTTCAGAAAATTCACCAAGCAGTGCCTGACGGATTTTACGCTTGCGATTACGTACCTTTTCAGAACGCTGTTCCTGGAAAAAGTCTTTTTTCTCAAGAACATCATAGGTTTTTTCATACAGTTCCTGCAGTAAGGTTCCCTTCCACTCTGACCAGACATCCGGTCCAACCGCCTTGATATCGGCAAAAGTCAACAAATAGAGCATGCGCAGGTTTTCACTCATTTGCAGCAGTTCCGCAAACTGGGCGATCATCTTCATGTCCTGCAGATCGCGGCGCTGTGAGATGTGAGCCATCTTCAGATGGTTGGCAACCAGAAACTGCATGCGCCGGCTGTCTTCACGATTGAGCTTAAGCCTTCTGGCAATGCGTGGGATCATATCCGCACCGCGCACGCTATGATCCTTGCCACTGCCTTTGCCGATATCATGGAACAAAATGGCCAACAACAACAATTCCGGTTTTTCAATTTGATGAATCATCTGGCTCAGTAGCGGCTGAGAATCCTGATATTCACCATTCCAGAGTTTTTCTATCTCTTCAACGGCAAAGAGAGTATGAACATCGACGGTGTAGATATGGTAAAGATCAAACTGAACCTTGCAATAAATGTGTTTAAATTCGGGGATAAAAACATTTAGAAACTGAAGGTGATGCATCTTGTGAAGGGTTTTCCCGGCCCCCTTAATATCACGCATGATGGCTATAAAAGAATCGTTCATGCGTTTTGAGCGCCGCACCTTGTCGGTAATCAAGTGTAAATTTTCACGGATCAACTGTTTCAGTTCCAGACACAAATCAGCTTGGTGCTTCTGCGCCAATTCAAAAGCCACCATCATCAACTCAGGATGTTGGAGCAGGGTCAGGTTTTTTGAAGCACGCAATTCTCCGCGCAGTAAATAAAATCCGTCATCCAGGGTACGCCGTACAAGAAAATTAAAAACCCCCATCGGGGCGCTGCGTGACATGGTCGCATCGACGATTATCTTTGAAGCAAGATATTCATTCTGATTGGCGTAAGCGTAATAATCCTGCATAAACTGTTCAACAGCGGAACCTGTTGATTTGTTGGTATAGCCCAGAAAGGTAGCAATCTGCTGCTGAACATCAAAGGTAAGCTGTTCAGATTTTCTCTGGGTGGAAAAATGAAGAAAGTTTCTGATCGTCCACAGATAGTCCTGGGCGTGAACATAGGATTCAACCATCTGCTCGGTGACGATGCCACGGGTGAGTAATTCGTGCAGGCTGTCAGCTTTGTATTTTATCCGTGCAATCCACAGGGCATCCTGGAGTTCGCGCAATCCGCCCTCACCTTCTTTAATGTTGGGTTCCAGTAGATAGACGGACGACCCGTATTTTTTTTTGCGTTCTTCACGTTCTTCCAGCTTTCTTTTAATAAAGCCCTGTGGATCCTGGCTTTGCAGTACCAGCGCTACATCGTTGACAAAATCATGGTAAGCGCGTTGTTCACCAGCGATCAGACGCACATCCAGAAGTGCCGTTCGAACCGTCGTATCGCGGGCCTGTTCAAGGCAATCGGATGAGGAACGAATGCTGTAGCCAACGTCGAGATTCAAATCCCACAGCAAATACAGGACGCGGTCGGCAATAACGCGGATACGTTCTTCTCCTTCGGGAAGATAATAAAACAGCAGGTCAAGATCGGAGCGCGGGTTCATCTCTTCGCGCCCATAACCGCCGACGGCCAACAAGGCACAATCGGCAACCGCCGCGTGATCAAAGCCAGTGACCGCAATCTGGAACAGATGCTGATTCAAATGATCAAACAAGTGGGTAAATTGCTTGATAATCAACCGGCTTGCTGCACCTTCAAGGCATTTTTTTTGAAGGATAGCGAAATTTTCATCGATATAGGTGCGTGCAGCTTCCAGAACCTGGGGACGCACGGCTTCGAAGTTTGTGTGATCTACAGGAGCATTAAATGGAATCAAATCATGACTGATATAAGTGGTCTGGGGGATCATTTCCACGCCACCTGCCCCATAGCTGCGGCATATTTTTTAATCCCCTGAATGATAGCGTTAGCAACATGGCGTTGATAGTCTACTGAATTCAGGCGTTTTTCTTCGCGTGGATTGGTGATAAATGCCGATTCAACCAGGGCCGACGGCATTGTCGCACCGAGCAGAACATGAAAGGGACCCTGTTTAACCCCGAGGTCACGGATATTGCTATAGCGCGAAGAGAGTCCGGTGACCAGCGATTGTTGAACTTCTGCGGCCAGACGGCTGGATTCATTAATTTTTGCATTGGCCATCAAATCGAAAAGAATCGCTTCAAGATTACTGATGTCCTGCAGGGTCATCCCATTTTCACGCGCTGCCACCTCAGCAGCTTCATCCGTTTTTGACAGGTTGAGGAAATAGGTTTCAACTCCGTAGGCACGTGAGCCGGTAGTGGCATTGGCATGTAAGGAAATAAACAGGTCGGCACCAACGCGATTGGCATATTCAGTGCGTTCACGTAACTCCAGATAGCGATCATCCTCACGGGTCAGAAGTACCTTGACCCCCAATTGTTGGCGCAGCGCCACTGCCACAATTTTCGCCATTGCCAGGTTAACATCTTTTTCTCTGGTTCCGTTGGGTCCAATTGCACCAGGATCCCGACCACCATGGCCAGGGTCGATAACTATCAGACGGATACCGTCGCCGTTGGATTGCTGTTTGATCCGCATCACGGGTTGTTGAGTAGTCGCGGAGCCAAGAATATCGGCAATTGAATCGTCAGCAATGGGGGGCGAACTTGGGGGGCGGACAATCTGTGCCTGTGGCGCGCGACTGGGTGTGCCCAGGATGTCAACAACCAGACGATGAGGATTATCCAGGGTAGTGATTCGATATTCCAGTTCACGCTCCAGATCAATGACCACACGGGAGCGCCGGGTGTCGAAACGACTTGCACGAACACGCTGAATCAGGCCGTTGTTAATGACAATTTCATCAGGCAGTTGGGTTGAAAGATCGGTGTAAACCAGATCAAAATACAACCGCGGCGAAGAACCCTTAAGAAAATTCGGGTTAGCTACCACCGGTGCGGACAGGTCAAGAACAATCCGTGTGTACTCGGGGCCGCTCCAATAGCGGATGGACTCAAGCTCTGGTGCCTGGGCAATCTCTTGGTATTGATGTTGCTCAACTGCGGTTTTCACCCGCTCAGCCTGTACCGAAACAGATAAGGAGGACAATTTCTTTCGCGCTTCTGACACCATGTCGCCGGTTGGAGTGTCATGAATGACCCGGCGATACAAATCAACAGCACGATCCTGTTCATTCAGGCGCTGTTGTACTATTTCACCGGCGTGGAACAATGCATCATCGGCAAAGCGGCTGTCGGGAAAACGATTAGCCAGATCAAGATAAAGGCGGATAGCCTCTTCGGCATCGCTACGGCCCCCCGATGCCTGGGCCAATCCATCCCAGGTGCGGGCGCGCAAAAAATAGGCATTTTCGATGGCCGCATCCCGTGAACGCTGGGCGATAAAACCGTCAAAATTTGCGATCAAACGAACCCAGTTGCTGCGCTGGCGCTGCAACTGGGCCGAGGTGATCAACTGCTGATAAGCGTTCCGCAGTTCTCCATAGGATTCTCCTTGCGCCTGACTGGAATCGACCCCAGGAAAAAACAACAACAGATGGAATATGGCAAAAAACAAAGTAATTTTCATTCGATCAACTTTTTCATCTCGGCCAGCAGAGTCAGTGCGGCTAGAGGTGTTAAATGGTTAATATCAATATCTTCCAGACGTTCCCGGAGCTGCTGATGGACATCCTGTTCAAACAGGGAGAGCTGAAAGTTTGCCTGCGTATCACGTGCCTGTTTTGAGCCTTGGTTACCATGATGGTCACGCTCGCCGCTTTCCAGATCTTTCAGGATACTTTTTGCACGAAGGATGACTACCTCCGGCAGGCCGGCCAGCCGGCCGACCTGAATCCCGTAAGAACGGCTGGCACTGCCGGCGACTATCTTACGCAGAAAGATAATCTGGTCATTCCATTCCTTAACCGCAACGTTAAAATTTTTCACCCGGGTACAGCTTGAAGCAAGATCCGTCAGCTCATGGTAGTGAGTGGCAAACAGGGTCTTTGCCGCAACATTGGCATTGTCGTGTAAATATTCAGCCACCGCCCAGGCGATACTGACGCCATCATAAGTAGAAGTTCCGCGACCGATCTCATCGAGTATAATCAGACTGTTGGGTGTCGCGTGACGGAGAATATTGGCTGTTTCATTCATCTCAACCATGAAGGTTGATTCACCTTTAGCCAGATTATCACTTGCCCCAACCCGAGTAAAGATCCGGTCGACCACACCAATCAGCGCATTATCGGCCGGCACATGGCTGCCGATCTGCGCCATCAAGGTAATCAGGGCAACCTGTCGCATAAAAGTGGACTTGCCTGCCATGTTGGGGCCGGTAATGATCAGCAGCTGGTTTTCTTCATTGTCAAGCAGCACATCGTTGGGAACAAACGCTTCCTGAAGGGGCATCCCTTCAATAACAGGATGGCGCCCACCCTCAATCCGGATCATGCCGGAATGATCCATCTGCGGGCAGACATAGCGCCGTTCATGAGAAAGATCAGCCAGAGCCACCAGCACATCAATAATCGCCAGGGTATCGGCACTTCGCTGGATGCGCTCGGACTGAGCCGCAGCATGGAGGCGAATTTCCTGAAACAAACTGTATTCAAGTTCCGCCATTCGTTCCTCGGCACCAAGAACTTTGGCCTCAATATCCTTCAACTCAGCAGTAATATAGCGCTCAGCATTGACCAGCGTCTGTTTTCGCTGATAGTTCTCGGGTATCCGCTCAAGATGGCGATGGGTCACTTCAATAAAATAGCCGAACACCCGATTATATTTAATCTTCAAGGATGAAATGCCGGTGCGCTCACGTTCCTTGGTTTCCATGGCAGCGATCCAGCCCTTACCTTCGCGACTGATCACCCGCAACTCGTCAAGATCATCATTGTAATGATCCTTGATGATCCCTCCGTCACGCAGGACAAAGGGCGGCTCATCAACAATCGCAGCGGTGAGCAGGTCATTCAGATCCGGTAAGGCGTCCAACCGGGATTGTAACTCCTGCAGATAGGGATTGGCTAAAGAATCAAGACAGTCAGCAACCGCCGGTATGCGTGCCAACGAATCGCGTAGTGCCACCAGATCACGTGGATTGGCGCCGGCCATGGAGATTTTACCGTTCAGGCGCTCAAGGTCGTAAACGCCATCGAGTACTTCTCGCAGATCTATCCGCAGCAGACTACTGTCAACCAGTTCAGAAATCGCTGCCTGGCGTTTGTTGATCTGCTCAAGGTCGAGCAACGGATAATGGATCCAGTGTCGCAGGGTTCTCCCCCCCATCGCCGTTACCGTACGGTCAAGCACTCCGAGCAGTGATCCTTTTTTCTTGCTGTCCTGTAAGGTGGCGGTCAACTCAAGGTTACGCCGGGTAGCATCGTCAAGGAGCATGGAATCACGCACATGGTAGGTGGCAAGAGGCTGTAGATGCTTGAGCTGGTCCTTCTGGGTCTGCTGTAGATAATAAAGAATGGCGGCAGCGGCCTGACGCGCCGCCGGCAGATCCGCACAACCAAAAGAAGATAGATTCGCAACCGCATAGAAGGAACGGATCTGTTCCTCGGCATAATCTTCGCTAAAGACCCATTCCGGTAAGCGATTAAGCATGAGTGGCTCGAACAGCTGGGCAAATTGCTGCTGCAGACGTTGCCCGTTCTGTCCTTCACAGAGAAGAATTTCGCGCGGGCGGATAGAGCTGATTTCGCTTTCCACTTGCGCCACGGTTTCAACCTGGGTAACGCGAAAAGATCCGGTGGTAATGTCGACACTGGCGACACCAAAAGCATTGTCAATGCTGGATAATGCCAGTAAATAGTTGTTTTCTTTAGGTTCAAGGGTGTCCGTATCGGTAATCAAGCCCGGCGTGACAACCTTAACTACCTCACGTTTGACGATACCTTTAGCGGTTTTCGGGTCTTCTACCTGCTCACAAATGGCGACCCTGTGACCAGCGGCAACCAGTTTGGCGATGTACCCCTGGCTGCTGTGGTATGGCACACCACACAGAGGTATGGCATCTTCATCCCCTTTGTTACGTGAGGTCAGGGTGATCCCGAGAATCTTTGCGGCAACAACCGCATCATCCATGAACATTTCATAAAAATCACCAAGCCTGAAAAACAGGATGGCATCCTGATAATCGGCTTTGATTTGGAGGAATTGGCGCATCAAAGGGGTGGTTGTTGACATTCAAGGTTTCCAGTAGCAAAAGTATTCAAGTGACAAACAAAGCCGCGAGTTTAACAAAGGACGGTGACAGTGTAAATCAGGGATTGATGGCGTTACGCTGTCAGAGCTTGACCACAAGTGTTGGGCGGGGTAAAAGATCACAGCGATCAAACAACTCCAATGAACAGGACTTACAAAACATGAACCCGGCACAACAACCTGCTGAGCTGAACGTCCAGCCCGACAATTTTTTTATTAACGACCTCAGTGATGAAGTCCGCGTCGACCAATTGTGTCAGATGCTCCTAAAGGATTTTCATCGGCATCTTCTCGATAGCGGTCATTGTAATCCCCTTGAAGCAGGAAACATGGCAGGTGGCGGCGATTACTTTCTGCGCGATTATGTCATCGATACGTTGCGTGCGAATATTTTTCACATCACTGCCCGACAGGTGCGTGGTTTCGCCGGCAACTGGTATATCCACCGGACGCTGGAACCCAACATGAAAGAGCTTGAATCGCTACTGAAGGGGGTAAAGGCTTTTTATGGCTATTGCGGCCTCAAGGGTTGGATCGCCGCGACCGTTGTTGATGACATTGCTGTTGTTTGTGCTGATCTCGACTTTTTTCGTGCGCGCATCGACAGCTTTCACGCCTTAAAGGGTGATGATTATCCGGGGTGGTGTGAACAGTGCCCGGCCAATTAAAAAACGGTCATTTTATGCTCTGAGGGCGTCAATCCAGGTTTAGTCATTTGGTCTGATCGTCGTTTCATCCACGGTTTTGTCCGTGGCGATGGCAAGACGTATAAATCCGTTGCGGCGGGCAATTTCCATCACCTCGATGACCCATCCGTGACGAGCTGACTTGTCGGCCATCAGCAGGAACGTCAGATCTTTTGCCGTTTCCGCTCCTAAGCTCATCAGATGGTTATTCAACTCAGCGAGGGTAATAGCTTCACGCTGCAGATAAAGATCACCTTCTTCGGTAAGGTAAACCTCAACTTCCTTTTTTTCTGTTTCAATCTGCTGATTTCCCCCTTCAGGCAGATCGATGGTGACTCCCGGGCGTTCAATAAAAGTTGTTGAGATCATGAAGAAAATCAACAACAAAAAAACAACATCGATCATCGGGGTCAATTCGACTCGTGGAGAATCACTGACCTTGCGCCGAAATCCCATATTAGCCCTCGACCTGGTCGACGATTTTCATCGAAGCCTCTTCGAGCTCAAGGGTCAGACGGTCAGAACGAGCTGACAAATAACGATGTACCAGCAGCATCGGCACCGCCACACTGAGTCCGGCTGCGGTGGTAATCAATGCTTCAGAAATACCGCCGCCTAATGTCGCCGGCGTGCCAACCCCTTCGGCGGCAATCACATTGAAGGCATTGATCATCCCCAGAACCGTTCCGAGGAGTCCCAGCAAGGGGGAGACATTGGCGATCGTAGCGAGCAGGCCAAGATAACGCTGCAGAAAAACGGCTTCGCGCTCACCAACCTCTTCTGCCAGGGATTTCAGGTGGGCACGTGAAGAACCCCGATTTTTGAGAATAACCACCAGGATTCTGGCTAGTGGTGATCGTCCCTGCAGACAGAGTTCCAGCGCATCTTCAGGGCGATTGTTGCTGACCAGATCGGACACCTTGGTGCGCAGGCGAAACAACTCACGGCGGATCTGAACATATGCAAAAAAACGTTCCATAAAAATTGCCCAGCCAATGATCGAACAAAACAGAATCGGATACATCAACGGGCCACCACGCATAAAAATATCAAGCATAAATATTTATTCCCTTAGGTGTGACTGTTTTTTTGTCTGAACAGGCAAGCTGATACTTTGCCAAAAATTATTTAAATTAAATCGATGAACTTTCCTGAGATCTTCTCACTGAGCATCAGCATGCCAACAGTTTGTGCAGGGTCCAGGCACAAATTTGTCTGGCTACCGGCTGTGTTGACCCAAACCAATGATATTCAGACTGATGACTGTGGCGAAAAAAAGCCTAAAGCCGCGAAAATAAGTAAACCTTTAAATATATTAATTACCATAAATCGCACATCTTCAGACAACTAATTGATATATTGACTTTTTATATTTGTGACAATGTTGGCATCAGCATTGCGTAATAGCACAAATAGTTTATATTTAGGTATTCTTCCCTTTCAGCTTGACAGGAATTTAGCAAAACTATAGTTTTTTATTCTTAGTAATGTTGATTGCTATAAATTAATTGTGTTGATTTCTCGTCGTTCCCGTCAACCTTACATTCTCTTACAGGAGGAAATACATTCATGTCAATGCGCCAAGATGCTCTTGATTACCACAGTAGCGGTAGAAAAGGAAAAATCGAAGTCATTACCACCAAGCCCTGTGCCACCAGCCGAGACCTGTCTCTGGCTTATAGCCCGGGGGTTGCTGAGCCCTGCCTGGAAATAGAAAAGAATCCGGAAGATGCCTACAAATATACGGCCAAGGGCAATCTGGTGGCCGTTGTTTCCAATGGTACTGCAGTTCTTGGTCTCGGAGATATTGGCGCACTGGCCGGCAAGCCGGTGATGGAAGGCAAAGGTGTTCTGTTTAAAAGCTTTGCTGACATCGATGTTTTTGACATTGAGATTAACTCAAAAGATCCCGATGAAATTATTCGCACCGTCAAATTGCTCGAGCCGACTTTTGGCGGTATCAACCTTGAGGACATCAAGGGTCCGGAATGTTTTTACATTGAGGAAAAACTGATAGAACTCATGGATATTCCGGTTTTCCATGATGATCAACACGGCACTGCGATTATTTCTTCGGCTGGGATGATCAATGCTCTGGAAATCGTCGGCAAAGACATTAAAGACGTCAAGATGGTTGTCAATGGAGCGGGGGCCTCAGGTATTTCCTGTGCCAACCTTGCGATTGTTATGGGGATCGATAAAAACAATGTCATCCTCTGTGATACCAAGGGGGTCATCTACAAAGGCCGTACCGAAGGAATGAACGAATACAAGGAGCGTCTGGCAGCAGAAACGACTGACCGCACCCTTGCCGATGCCGTGAAAAATGCTGATATTTTCTTTGGCCTCTCTTCTAAAGGCGCTCTCTCTCCGGAAATGCTCAAATCGATGGCACCAAATCCGGTTGTTTTTGCCATGGCCAACCCCGATCCGGAAATCACCCCGCCGGAAGCCAAAGCTGTTCGCGATGATGTCATTATCGGTACCGGACGTTCTGACTTCCCTAACCAGGTCAACAACGTACTATGTTTCCCCTTCCTGTTCCGCGGCGCCCTTGATGTTCACGCCAGTGCGATTAATGTGGAAATGAAGCTGGCTGCGGTCAAGGCTCTTGCCGACCTGGCAAAGCAGGATGTGCCCGACTCAGTCCGCAAGGCTTACGCTGGTGAAGACATCCAGTTTGGCCGCAACTATATTATCCCCAAGCCTTTCGACCCGCGCGTGCTGCTGCATGTGGCTCCGGCCGTTGCCCAGGCGGCGATGGATAGTGGCGTTGCCCGGCGTCCGATCAAGGATATGCAGAAATATCGCGAATCCCTCGAAGCCATGCAGGGTCGCTCCAAGGAGGTTATGCGGACGCTGATTAACAAGGCAAAAGCGGCACCAAAGCGGATCGTCTTCCCTGAAGGTGAAGAAGATAAAATCCTGCGTGCGGCTCAGATTCTGGTCAGTGAAAACATTGCCACCCCGATTCTCCTCGGCAATGCTGAAGCTATCGCGGCCAAAGCCAAACACATACACGTTGACTTAAGTGGTATCACCGTGATTGACCCAACCACCAGTGACAAACGCGATGAGTACGTCGGCAAAATGTTTGAATTGCGCCAACGTAAAGGCGTCACTCACAATGGTGCCATGAGTCAATTAAAAGGTAACTATAATTACTATGGTGCTCTGATGGTACAACAGGGTGACGCTGATACAATGCTTTCTGGTATCAACCATCACTACCCGGAAACGATCAGACCGTCACTTGAAATCATCGGCAAGCAAAACAACCTGTCCAAGGTTCACGGCATGTACATGATGGTCTTCAAAAAGCAGGTCGTTTTTATTGCTGATGCCACTGTTGCTATCGATCCGACGCCGGAAGAATTGGCAGAAACAGCGATTCTGGTAGCTGAAAAAGTACGCCAGTTTGATATTGTTCCCAAAGTTGCCATGTTGTCTTTCTCTAACTTTGGCAGCAGCACCGATCCACAAGCATTGAAAGTGAAAAAAGCGACAGCACTGGTCAAGCAGCTTGATCCTGATCTGATTGTTGATGGTGAGATTCAGGCGAATGTGGCCCTCGATTCGGAATTAACAGAAAAACAATATCCCTTCTCCTTGCTCAAGGGTGACGCCAACGTCTTCATTTTCCCCGACCTGCAATCCGGCAATATCAGTTACAAGTTGCTGAACAAGTTGGGTGGAGCCGAAGCAATTGGTCCAATCCTGATGGGCATGAAAAAGCCGGTTCACGTGCTCCAGCGTGGTGACGATGTTGCTGATATTATCAATATGGCGGCGGTTGCTGTGGTCGATGCTCAGGAAGCCGAACACAACTAAAGCAACTTTTACAGATTGATACCAGGCGTAAGGACCTTTTTTGGTCCTTACGCCTTTTTTTGTGCCAATAACTGTTGAGTGGGGTTAGACTGTACTTTATTTGTGACTCTTCGCCTCGCCCTGGGCAGCAGATCACCAGACCGGCGTTGAACAGATACCTTTATTGTAGGTTTGAATTTCTGCAATACGATAGAATACCATAGAGAACACTCGATAAGATTTTTAAAATCTAGATTAAAAAACAGGTGTTAACATCATGAAATATAATAGTACACGTGGTCAGATTCGGGATTTATCTTTCAGTGAGGCTGTGATGATGGGTCTGGCGTCCGACGGTGGTTTGTTACTGCCACAGGATATCCCCCACCTTTCTGAGCAGCAACTTCAGGCCCTGAGCCGGTTAGATTATAAAAATCTAGCTTATGAAATTATCTCTCTGTATGCAACCGACCTACCGAATGAAGATCTGCGCGAACTCGTGGATAAATCTTACGCGGCCTTTGACCATCCTGATGTTACACCAGTGGTCAAATACAACAATCTGTATATTCTTGAGTTATTTCACGGCCCTACTTTGGCATTTAAAGATGTCGCCCTGCAATTTCTTGGCAATCTGTTTGAATACTATCTGGTTCAACAGGATGAAAAAATGAACATTGTCGGTGCCACCAGCGGTGATACCGGCAGTGCCGCTATTGCCGGTATCCGCGGCAAAGACAACATGAATATTTTTATTTTATACCCTGCCGGACGCGTCTCTGCGGTTCAGGAAATGCAGATGGCGACGGTTCCTGACGCTAACGTTTTTAATATCGCTATCGATGGCACCTTTGATGACGCTCAGGCGATCGTCAAGGATATTTTTAACGATGCCGAATTTAAACAGCTACATGCCCTGGGCTCAATCAACTCGATCAACTGGGTTCGGGTTCTGGCGCAAATTGTTTACTATTTTTACGCTTATTTCCGCGTTGCACAGCAAACAGGATCCCAACAGGTCCAATTCAGCGTGCCGACAGGAAATTTTGGTGATATTTTTGCCGGTTATATGGCTAAAGAGATGGGGCTGCCAATCCCGCAACTGATTCTGGCCACCAACGCCAACAATATTCTCAGTCGTTTTGTCAATCAGGGTGACTACTCCCTCGCAACGGTGCACCAGTCATTGTCTCCGTCTATGGATATCCAGGTCGCCAGCAACTTTGAGCGCTATCTTTACTACCTGTATGATGGTGATACAGACCAAGTCCTTGATACGATGCAGCGCTTCAAAACGGATGGGGAAATTCGTTTTGAAGGCAATCTGTTAGAACGTATTCAGGGGGATTTTATTTCGGCGACGGTCGACGATCCAGCCACCCTGGAAGTGATAAGCGCTTTTTATAAAAAGACGGGATATATCCTTGATCCTCACACGGCAGTTGGTGTCGCCGCGGCTCTAACGATTGGTGGGGACTTTCCTCTGGTCTGCCTGGCAACAGCTCATCCGGCTAAATTTCCTGAGGCGATCACCAGGGCTATCAGTACACCGCCGCCACCAGTACCAGCCGTTGAAGCGTTACGCAACCTACCTCAACGCCGTGAATGCATGGTAGCGGACCTCAACATCATAAAAAAATACATTGGCAAAAACTCTATTTAAAAGTAACTATTCAGCTCCGTTCTTGCACAGGACCCCTGATCCTCTGCTGAATAGCTAGAATTTCTTAACTTGATAAATTAATTGTTGTTGACAACTTTTCTTTAGCATGGCAAGAGCCATCTATTAACCCATTATCTCTATCCGCGGAGGATCACCATGAACGACCTTTCACCTGATATGTTTTACGGCATGATACAGACCTATGGCTTACCCCTGCTGTGGGCAGTGGTTATTTTTATAGTTGGTCGGATTGTGGCCAAAAGCATATCAAATGCTGTTGCCAGAGCCATGACCAAGGCCAAAGTCGAAGACACCCTGGTCAAATTCACTAAAAGTATGCTGTTTGTGGCCATGATGGTTTTTGTTGTGATCGCCGCTATCAGCAAAATGGGCGTCGAAACAACCTCTTTTGCCGCTGTCGTCGCAGCAGCAGGCCTGGCCATTGGACTGTCACTTCAGGGAACCTTAAGCAATTTTGCTTCCGGGGTTCTGTTGATTATCTTCAGACCTTTTAAAGCAGGTGATTTCATAGAGGCTGGTGGTGTTTCCGGAATTGTTGAAGAAGTTCAGATATTTTGTACACTTATGCGTTCAGGAGATAACAAGCAAATCATCGTACCAAACTCCCAGGTCATGGGGTCGACCATTACCAATTACTCAACCAAACCGACCCGCCGGTTAGATCTGGTCATCGGCGTCGGCTATGGAGACGACCTGCAAAAAGTTAAAGTGGTACTAGCGGACCTTCTTGCCGCAGATGAGCGGGTTCTACCGGAGCCACAGCCAACCATCGGAGTACTGGCGCTAGGCGAAAGCAGTGTCGATTTTGCCGTCCGTCCCTGGGTTAACAGCGGTGACTATTGGCCGTTATTATTTGATCTGCAGGAAGCGATTAAACTGCGTTTTGATAAAGAGGGTATCAGTATCCCCTTCCCACAACGTGATATCCACATGGTCAGCAGCCCGGAAGAAGCCGGCGCTGCATAAAAAAATTGCACTGACCTTTAATACAAAAAAGCCCCCGGCGTTATACCGGAGGCTTTTTGCTTTTCGTTGATGATTTACTGATATCAGCAGTCGAAGTAGAGAGCGAATTCTTCAGGGACCGGACGCATGCGAACCGCATCAACCTCGGCACTGCGCTTGTAGTTGACCCACATTTCAATAACATCCTCGGTGAAGACATCTCCTTTGAGCAGGAAGGCGTGATCCTGCTCCAGGTTATTCAACGCATCTTCCAGCGAGGTGGCAACGTTGGGGATATCTTTCAATTCTTCCGGTGACAAGCCGTAGATGTCCTTATCCAGCGGTTGACCTGGATCAATCTTGTTTTCAATACCATCGAGTCCAGCCATCATCATCGCGGCGAAAGCCAGATAGCCATTGGCAGAAGCATCCGGGGTACGATACTCAACCCGCTTAGCTTTTTCATTATTGGTTACCGGAATCCGCAATGAGGCGGAACGGTTGCGGTTGGAATAAGCCAGGTTAACCGGGGCTTCGTAACCAGGCACCAGACGCTTGTAAGAGTTGGTCGTCGGGTTAGTAAAAGCACACAAGGCCTTAGCGTGCTTCATGATGCCACCGATGTAGTACATGGCCATTTTTGAAAGCCCACCGTAGCCATCACCGGCAAACAGGTTTTTGCCGCCTTTCCACAAGGATTGATGGCAGTGCATACCGGAGCCGTTGTCACCGTAAATCGGTTTCGGCATAAAAGTGACAGTTTTACCGTTGCGAAAAGCAACATTCTTAAGAACATACTTGAACCACTGCAGGTTGTCACCCATGGCCAGGAGTGAATCAAAACGCATATCGATTTCGCACTGGCCACCGGTAGCAACCTCGTGGTGGCCACATTCCACGACCATTCCGACTTCCTGAAGCACCATCATCATTTCATTGCGCAGGTCCACCATACTGTCGGTTGGCGCGACGGGGAAATATCCCCCCTTGTGTGCAGGCTTATACCCGAGGTTAGGAAATTCTTCACGACCGGTATTCCAGATTCCCTCAACGGAGTCGATGGCATAAAAAGATTCATTAGAGCTGGAGGCATAACGCACATCATCAAAGATAAAACACTCAGGTTCCGGGCCGAAGTAAGCAGTATCAGCGATGCCGGTTGATTTGAGGTAAGCTTCTGCCTTCTGAGCAATGAAACGCGGATCGCGGGTATAACCTTCACGGGTCACTGGATCAACAATATTACAGATCAAGCTCAAGGTGGTCATTTCAATAAAGGGGTCAATTTTAGCGGTGGTGGGATCAGGTACCAGCAGCATGTCAGAATTATGAATAGGCTGCCAACCGCGGATGGAAGACCCGTCAAACCCTAATCCCTCTTCGAAAATATCTTCGTTGAATTCACTAAGTGGTGTAGCAAAATGTTGCCAGATTCCTACAAAATCAAGGAATTTAAAATCTATAAATTTAACATCATTTTCTTTGGCAAACTTGAGGACTTCACTTGGTGTCATTGTTTACTTCTCCTTTGAATGGTATGAATTTGATAGGGTGTCACCACCCCCTCGAACTTTTTTATAAAAGAGCTAAAGAGCGTCTTCTCCCCGCTCACCGGTTCTGATCCTGACAACCTCATCAATCGTAGTTACGAAAATTTTACCGTCACCGATGCGTCCGGTTTTAGCAGTTTCAGCAATGGTATCTACAACTTTGGCGACAAGATCGTCTGCCACGATAATATCCATTTTGATCTTGGGAATAAAATCTACAACATATTCAGCGCCACGATAGAGTTCGGTATGACCTTTCTGTCGTCCAAAACCTTTAACTTCACTAACAGTAATCCCCTGAATGCCGATTTCGTTCAACGCCTCTTTGACTTCATCGAGCTTGAACGGTTTTATAATCGCTTCGACCTTGCGCATAACACTTGCCTCCTGTCACCAGATATATATTTCGACCGGGCATTGATCCCAACCGCCAACACCCACCTAAAAAGCAAAGACCTTGCCATGAGGGTAAAAAAATTTGAAAAATATATTATTCAATCATATCAGCTTGTTGCAGCTATCTTGAAAAACTATAAAAAGAAACTTGAACTTGCGTTCCCTGCAGTTGCATAAATAATAATCATCAAGAAACAAACGTTGCACATAAAACAGACAAAAACAGTCAGCTGATTTTCTGCAAAAAAGTAATGCTTTCACAATGGTGGGTCTGCGGGAACATATCAATCGTCTGGGTTGACACAATATCATACCCTCTCTGAATCAGAGGTCGCAGATCACGTGCCAGGGTTTGGGGATCGCAGGACACATAAAGGATATCAGGAATTCCGGCTGCAATCAGGCGCTTTATCACAGAAGAGGCACCTGTGCGGGGCGGATCAAGAACAACCACGTCAAAACAGCCATTATCGACAACAGAAACATCCAGATCTTCAGCTGCTGCAGCGCTGAATGTCAGGTTAGTGATGGCGTTTTTACGGCTATTATGTTGTGCCATGCGGATTGACGCAGGCGACTCTTCAATGCCGACCAGATCTTTTACCCGGCGGGCCAGAGGAAAAGACAGATTTCCCATCCCGCAGTAAAGTTCCAATACCCTTAGCTCCTTATTCCAGGGGAAAGTAGCCATCAGAATATCAACTAGCACCTTATTCTGTTGCAGGTTGATCTGGGCAAAAGAACCTGCGCTGTAATTAAGGTGAATGGGAGGGGTATCGACATGAATCTCCAGTGTCCCGTCACCACAAATCATCTGGATATTCTTTTTTGAACCGGATTGAACCAGTACGTCGGCATGCAGACCGGACCGACGCAAGCAATCGATCAGGCCTGAATGTTGAGCGCCTGAATAGTGTACAACAGCTACACATTTGCCGGCATCGTCGACCGCCAGATCAATCTGGGGGATATTATCAGCAAAGACGGAGCCGTTGAACAGAGCCCTGAAGTTCTCCATCAACCGGTTCAGGCGTTGATCCATGATCGGACACAGGTCGACAGACACAACATAACGACTGCGCTGCCGATAAAAACCGGTGATAAAGCGACCGTCACGGTTCACGCATTTGATCTGGACACGGCTACGGTAGTGCCACTGTTGTGCAGAAGGAATGATTGGCTTGATAGCAGATGCGGCAACCTGACACTGATGGCTCAAGGTTTCAACAAACAGTTGATGCTTCCAATGGAGCTGATCAGCATAACTGAGGTGCTGCCACTGACAACCACCGCACTCGCCGGCGACTGGACAGACTGGAGCCTGACGACTGGGCCCGGGTTGGAGCACCTCAAGCAGTTCTGCTTCCAGATAGTTTTTTTTGGCACGCACGACCTTGACACGAACCAGATCGCCGACGCAGGTGTTCGGGATAAAAACAACACGTCCGTCAATGTGGGCCAAACCGGAACCGCCATTGACGAGGGTTTCTACAGTCAATGGCGGCAATATCTGAGGATCCGGCTTGGTTCGATGTTGTGCCAACGACAAATCTATGCCCGACTGGGAGAAAAATGATCAGCGCTAAATGTCAGGGTAGCCAGATAATCCGCGATCGTTTCGGCCCGACGAATCAATTCTACAGTTCCATCAGCTTTAAGCAGCAACTCCTGTGGGCGCAACCGGGCGTTGTACTGAAACCCCATCGAATGGCCATGGGCACCGGTATCGTGGATCGCCAGGATATCTCCTTCTTCGATGCGGGGAAATTGGCGCTGTATCGCAAACTTATCGTTGTTTTCGCACAAAGAACCAACAATATCGTAGAGTTGATCAGCCGGTTCGCTTTCTTTACCGATAACGTCGATATGATGATAGGCGTCATACATACCCGGACGCATGAGGGCAGACATGCAGGCGTCAACACCAATATAGTTGCGATAGATGTTTTTATGATTAATCGCCCTAGTCAACAGACAACCATGGGGACCGGTCATAAAGCGACCACTTTCCATGTACATTTTCGGGACATAACCGTGTCGGTTTTTAAAGGCGGCAAAAATGTCGCCTATTTCACTGGCCATAGCGGCAAGATCTAGAGGCTTTTGCTTAGGACGATAAGGAATACCAAAACCGCCGCCGATATTGACAAATTCAAAGGTAATATTGAGTTCACTGCTGACCATTTCAACGACATCAAGGACCATGCGCGCAGTTTCTACCATGTAGGTGTAATCCAGTTCGTTGGAGGCAACCATGGTATGCAGGCCAAAACGGCTGGCACCACGCTGTTTGGCCTGGCGATAAGCATCAACAATCTGCTCATAGCTGACCCCATATTTGGCTTCGACCGGGTTACCGATAATCACGTTACCTGATCGTCTCGGGCCCGGGTTATAACGGAAGCAGATCAGCTCGGGAAAGTCCTTGACCTTGTCGATCAGGGAAATATCATCCAGGTTTAAAATACTTCCACCATCAGCCTGAGCGGTTTCAAACTCTAATTGATTCGTGTTGTTCGAAGTGAACATAATGTCTTCACCGCGCGCACCAACCTGACGGCTTTGCAACACTTCAGCGATGGAACTGCAATCGAAACCAAAACCCATATCAGCCATTAATTCGAGGATGCGCGGATTGGGCAGAGCTTTGACAGCGTAATATTCGCGAAAACCGTCCAAATGAGAAAATGCCTGTTTGAGCTGCTCGCCGGTCTGGCGAATTCCGACCTCATCGTAAATATGAAACGGCGAACCATAGTGTTCTACCAACTGGTTGGCAATAGGATATAAACGTGATTTAAAATCTGCAGAAATAGGCATGATGACTCCTTTATCGTCAATATCTTGCAACTAAAAGTTTCTAAGGGTTTGTAAAGTGAGATTTATAATCTACTAAAATCATTTATATTCAACGATGTGTCAAGGGGTGAGTCACTGATTTTTCATAGATAGCCAAGGATTTGTAATCCCAGCAATACCAGATACGCCCCATAGCTCAACAACAGCACACTGCCAAACAAACGAGACAAACGATAGCGTCTGCGCCACGCAGCACCAAAAAGACAACAGGTCAGGACACCCATAATCAGACAGTCGCGGTAAAGAACCTCAGCGCCAATATCAAGAGGATGGATAACACCGGCAATGCCGACGACCGCAAGCGTATTAAATATATTGGAACCAATGATGTTGCCCAACACCAGATCATGAGCTTTTTTTCGTGCAGCAGCAACGGCTGCTGCCAATTCCGGCAAAGAGGTGCCTATCGCCACGATGGTCAGACCGATCATCAGATCACTGACGCCCAGTGCCGTGGCAATTTCAACCGCCCCCCACACCAGGATGCGCGAGCTTGCCACCAACAGAATTAACCCGACAACCAACCAGAAAATTGCCGGTTTTAATGGTAACAAGTCCTCTTTATTATGTTCTGACGCTGCCAACAACTTTTCGGTGTTTTTGTGACGCAAGGCAATGACGACCCACCAGACAATGACCGCAGCAAAAGCCAACAGCAACAAGATGGCATTAAGGCGACTGATGGACAGATTCCAGAGCAGCACAACTGTTAACAAGGTAATTGCTGCCAGCACCGGCAATTCAGAACGAAGGATTTTTGCTGGTACGGGAATCGGGCTGATCAAGGCTGTAACGCCAAGAATCAAGGCAATATTGGAAATATTCGAGCCATAGGCATTCCCCAACGCCAAGCCGGGGTTGCCTTGGCTGGAGGCAATAGCGGAAATTAACATTTCAGGTGCTGAGGTACCGAAGCCAATGACCACCATGCCGACCAGCAACAACGGCATACCTGCATGCCGCGCGGTCGCGGCAGCACCGTCAACAAAACGATCGGCACTCCATACCAGCAATATTAAACCACATATCAGAGCAACAACAGGCAGGATCAAGGCAGTTTATCTCCCCTGTTCTGACGGCAGCAAGCCAAGAAAAAAACCAATCAGTGCGCCAAACAATGCCCCTGACCAGGGGCTGACAAAGGCGCCTCAGGTACTACCGGCACACTGTCCTAAATAACCGAAGAACGCACCACCTGCACAGCCGCCGCCAACAAATATC